>Ga0180432_10001360_pt1 | contig 38858 bp, 33 predicted proteins | sample SS_ome_10_FD_132414 | JGI IMG/M metagenome (GOLD analysis project Ga0180432, IMG submission 132414) | Hypersaline lake sediment archaeal communities from the Salton Sea, California, USA - SS_1_MS_2 metaG | ecosystem: Environmental > Aquatic > Non-marine Saline and Alkaline > Hypersaline >... | reverse complement strand
GTGAAGCTGATGCGCGGAGCCATCGCAACTCCGCCCACGACCCGCTGAATCTGCGACGCGATCCGCTCAAGAGCCGGCATGACCTTCATCTTGGCCGCATCGAGGAAGAGAATCCCGAAGTGGTTGCGATCCAGACGGCAGATCAGGTCGGTCTCCCTGACCGAGGATTTGATGACCTGGATCATGGTCAGAATGCTCTCCTTGAGAATGAGCTCATCCATCTCGGCCTGGAGGCTGTCGTAATCGAGCAGTTCCACGATCCCGCAGGTCACCCGGGTGCCGCGTCGGCCGGTCAGGCCGATTTCCTCTTCGAAACGGCGCAACCAGTACTCCCGCGACCAGATCCGGTAGGGGAGTTCGGTGATGGCGTGAGCCGCTTCGTCTTCGATCAGGTAGCGCCGCAGGGTGCGCTCGAGTTCTACCACGATGGTGCGTATGACGGCGTGCCCGAGAGTATCTTCCTGGGCGGGATCGTTGTCGTACAGATAGAGGGTTCCCAGGTAGGTCCGCCCGGCGTCACGAAGGATCCAGGGAGTGAACCGGGTGAAGGAGGCAAAGGTCTTTTCGGGGAACGCCTGGCTCGTTTCACGGCATACCTGTCGCCCCAGCACCCGGTCTTCGAGCCGTGGATTGAGGTGGTTGAGGACGAACTCGTGCAGTCCGGCGGCATCGGCGGGTTCGACGTGCCGGATGAAGGTCCGCGGCTCACCCAGGACGGTTGTGGGAAAGAGCGCCAGCCGGCTGTTTCCCACAATCCGGGAGAGCGTATTGAGGATCATGTTGACCAGATGTCCCGCCTCGGACTCGCGCATCAGCGTCCGCGTGACCTGCAGCATGCGGATCAGCTGCACCAGTTTCTCGTTCTCGCGTTCGAGGCGGATGACCTGGTTCAACAGTCCGGTCAGGTGTTCGGCCGCGGTACGTACTTCGATCGCGGCGGTCGCCGAAAGCGGCTGGGCCGTACCTCCCCCCGTCAGCAGCAGCCCGCCCAGGAAGTGCTCGTCGAGAACGAGCGGCACCCAGAGGGCTTCGGTCCTGGATCCGAAACCCGCCGCATCCCAGATAGCGGTGTAGGCGTCGGTCAGAGTGACCAGAGTCGGGCCGATATCGGGGAAATCCTCCCGGAGGGCGTCCCAGGTCGGTACGCCGGTTGGGACGGGAGTAATGTCTCCGTTCAGGGCGGTAGCCTCGAAGAGGGTGCGTACTTCCTCGCCGTCGGCGGGATCTCCGAAAAGAAGCAGCACTTCCGCCGCCGCAGCCGCACCCCGTATGGTCGAGAGCAGGCGGGTGATGACCGGCTCGAGTGCTTCGAGAGCACTCGGCACACCGACAGCCTTCTTCACATCAGTGGTCAGCGGTTCGGGCGGCTGGTTCTCGTTCATGCCCCGTCCTTTACGTTCTCATTACCTTTCCGGCGCGAGGGCTCCGGTCAGAAAGCCGTTCCTGATGCGAAGCTGCCGGGCCGTGGCTGAAGGCGCCTCGGTGATCCGGACTCTCAGAATGGTCCGGGAGGGCATGCGCCATGTCAGGGTACGGGTGGCGCCCTCCCGGGCCACGGTCACGCTGACCCGCTCTCCGACTCCGATGTCGCCCAGAGCCCCGAACACGTCAACGGTGTTCTGTGCTTCCGTCCGTCCTATTGATACTATCCGATCCCCGGCGCGGAGGCCAGCTTCAGCGACCGGGCTGTCGGGCGTGACCGACCTGACCACAATCCCCTCGGGTGAAGAGATAAAGCGGAATCCTGGTTCGGGGCGTACCTCCTGTTCTTCGGCGTACTCCAGACCGGCGTAGCCCAGATACAGATCCCAGTCGGGCGGGACCGTTCCCAGAACGTGATTTTCGAAAAAATCGTAGAGCTCGAGCCCCGCCACATCGCTACAGATGTAGATCATCTCCTCGGTACCGAAGCCGGGGTGTTCGAGGTTCGCCCCCCCGTGTTCGTTCATCAGGATGCGCATGACATCGTCGAGGCTGCGCCGGTTGTCGGTCGCCTCACGGATGATCAGGTCCAGGGCCATGCCGAGCACCTCGCCCTGGGTGTAGTACGAGATGAAGCCGTGGGGGTTGCGCTCGCCGCGATCCCAGGTCGTCCACGACATCCGGGCCGGAGGCGCCCACGGTTGGGCGGGGTCGCCCATCCATGAAGCGATCGAAGCAGCGAACGTCCCGTAATACTCCTCGGGTGTCAGGAAACCCGCCCGCACCCCGGTGAAGGCGGTGTAGGTCTCGGTCATGCCCTCGCTGATCCAGAGGCTCTGGGTGCGGTTGGGACGCTGATAATCGAAGGGACCGAGCACTTTGGGGCGGATACGCTTGACGTTCCAGACGTGATAGAACTCGTGGGCGGTGATATTCCAGAGCGATTCGGGATCGCGCACGAGCCGTTCCTGAGCTCCCCCGATCGTGGTCGAGCGCAGGTGCTCCAGCCCGCCGCCGCCGCCGTTATCGTAAAGGAATGTGTAGTGCTCGAAGGGGAATCCGCCGAAAATGGCGGCTTCGCAGTCCACGACCCGCCTGATCGATTCCACGAAGGCATCGGTATCGAAGGCGATCTCTTCGCCCGCCGCATCCCAGGCGATCTCGAAAGGCACGCCCCACGAGGTGAAATGCCAGCGGTGCAGGTTCTCCTCGGCACCGACCATGGTGGGACAATCGATCAACCAGTCGTAATTCTCGGCCCAGAAAACGAGCGGATCGGGAGTCGGATTCAGACCCGTCGCGACGTCCCACCCGGAAGGCAGGTCGAAATGAGCAATGATCCGTCCGTCGGTGGCGCCGTCGAGATACATCCAGCTCCGCGGACCGTCTATGAGACCACCCAGGGAATGCAGGTAGTGACGGTTGTTCAGGATCGGCTTGCCGTTGCGCTCGCCGACTCCGGCTGCGACCGTATACACAAAGGTGAACTCCCCGGCCCCGGCGGTGTCAACGTCCCACGCCGACTCCCCGTCCGGTCTGATGTCAAGGGCACGACCATCGACTGTACGGGCGGATACATTCCCGACCCCGCTGTGCCAGGGAACGATCCGGTAGGCCCCCGGTGCCCAGCGCGGCAATTCGAAGCGCGCTCTCTCAGCAGGCAGATGCCGGACCAGAATAGAGACCGTATACTGGTCCCATGAACCATCCTGGACAGTCGTCGTATACTGAAGGGTGACAGGCGGGCGACCGCGTTCTGCGGGCTCAACCGCAGCACCCTGAGCCCGGCCCGTGACGGGCAGGAGCAGGGGAAGGAGCAGCAGCAAAAGGCAACTGATCAGACGGTGGGGAAGGGTACTGACGGATTTCATCACAAGCCTCCGATGTCAGACAGCGGGCATGGGGAGATTATCGTACGACCTCCACCCACCCCCCGCAAGTCGCCCCCGGGGATGAAGGAAACATCCGTGACGGGAAGGACACCGGCGGTGTAGACGGTTTCCGGACCGGACGCGTCTTCCGGTATCAGTTCACAGCGGGAGGGGAATGAGTGCCGAAATTGTGGAGGAAAGGGTTGCGATCGACCGGTCTCCGAGGGTGGATTGCAGTCCCGCTGTTCGTGGTCCTGTCGCTGAGCGGTTGCGGTCTGCTACTGGGACCGGCGCCGACCTCAGACCGGGTGAGCGACATCAGCTGGTTCAACGAAATCATCGCCTCCGGTGAGATCAGCGGGCTCGATGCCGTCATCGGTTCCACCGGGGATGTCATCGCGTCCTGGATTCAGGATGGAACCCGGTTGCGGATCAGCCAGCAATCGGGGGCGGGCTGGAAGGAGTACGAAGGTCCGTCTGTAACGGTTTCAAGCGCCGAAGCCGCGACCCACCTGGCGGTTGACAGTGACGGGACCATCGCCGCCCTGTTCTGGAACGGCAGTGACATGGAAATCGCGACCTGGGGCACGGGCGGCGAACGCCACCTCGCCCTGCTGACGCTCGAGGTCGAGACGTACGGAGGAGAACGACCGAGCGCCTGGGATCCGAGTTCGGCGGCCCTGGCCTTCACGAGCGACGGCCTGCTCAGAGCCGTGGTCCGGGAGGCAGAGAACGATCGTCTGTGGCTCTTTCTCGAGCGCCTCGACGGCTGGATCCTGCATCCCGTAGAAGCCAGCGAGGGGATACAGAGCCAGATCGATATGGTTATGTCGGCCTATGACGACGTGGATCTCGTCTTCCAGGCGACGGGAGGGGGAGTGTACTACCGCTGGAGCGAGAGCACCGGCTGGACCCAGCGGCTCGACATTCCCCATTCGACACCGTACCTGATCCGGATGCGGGCTGACGGCACAAGTGTGTTGGCCACTCGACGTCTGAATAAAATCTACCTGGCCGAGGAACGCCTGAGCATCGAGGAAGGCATACCCCGCTGGTTCCTCTTCGAAGTAGTGGAACACGAGGATCTGTATTGGAGGACGATCGATCTGGTCCTCGACGATCGCGGTTGGCCGGGCGTCATGCACCTGCTTGGTCCCTATCGGGATCGTTACTTCGAACTCTGGTATTCCTGGCTGGTGGGTGACGGTGAGTGGGGCCGGGCCCAGGTAGCGACCGACCTCGATCTCCAGAACGCCTTCAACCCCTTCAACGTCAGAATGGTGCGTGACCCGGAGGGACGGATACACATACTATTGATCACCGGAGGAGTCGATGCATCTGATACGGAACAGGATCCGCAGTTGCCCCGGCTACTGCACCTCTCCAGCGACGAATCGCCCCTGCTGTGAGGCAGGTCCGGAGGTCGGCATGACGACGCGAAAATTCCAGACAGGGACCGTGTTCGGGATACTCTTCATCGGACTCATTCTGACGGCATCCGCCTGTACGCGCGATCCCTACAATGAGGACCGATCCGCCCGGCTGAACACCGCCGACTTCACCTTTACGCCGGTTATCGACCCTGCAGCAATCTGGTGTGTCAAGGGTGTCAGTACCGACGACGGCCGCATGGGATTGGCCATCGGGATCGGCCTGGATGAAATCACGGTAGTCGAGAACACGTCGGGCTCCTGGGTCGAGGTGGCCACCCTGGACGAGAGCGGCCTGCAGACGACGGTCGTGGATATCGCTCCCCAGGCCGGCGGCGGCTGGTGGGTACTGGCCGGCCATGAAACCGACGGGGTCAGGCTGTACCGGCTCGGAGGGCTGGCCGATTCCACCCTGAGCATTCCCCCGTTCGGCGAGACGGTGTGGGACAGCACAGGCTCGGCACTGGGAGCCGATGCGACGGGACGTCCGGTGGCGGCCCTCAACGCACGGGGCGGGCCTCTGTATCGCGCCACCCTGGCCGACACCGGCTGGGGGCTCGCCCAGATCACCGGTTCGACGTCGAACGCCGAAGCCTATGACTTCGACATCGATGCGAGCGGCATGGGGTACACGCTTTTCCGGAATTCCCTGAGCGGGAAGATGTATTTCAACAAATCCGGTCCTGACAGCAACGTCACTCGGAGTTTCCCCCCCGACATCTACACCGTAGAGGACGCACATATGTTCGCCACGTCCGACGGCCGGGTGCGCCTGGTCGGAGGACTCGATCCCGTGAGCCAGGTCGTGTACTGGCAGGAAGAACTCACCCTGAATATCGCCGAGGTGGTACCGGTCGATGAGCCTTTCCTCTCGCACTCCGCCGCCACAACGACGGCCGCGGATAAACCCTATGTGGTCGTCGGCAAGTACCAGGGCGCCAGTCGCTATAACCTCTACCTGCTGACCCGCGCCGCAGACGACCCGGGAACGAACTGGGCGACAGCCCTGCCGGTCCTCGAAGACGCCGCCTGGCAGAGCTACCGCAACCGATTGATGGTTTTCGCCATCGTGGTCGACGGTCTGGATGTACCCCATGTCATCTTCGCCACCGGTGCAACCGGCAGCGCCAACTCACTGCTGCAGGACGCGACCCTGAAATAGTGCCCGTCCAGAAACGGCTCTTTCCCGCGATCCGGGTGTCAGTCTGCCTGATGGTCACGAAATGGCACTTCTCCGGGAACTCCGGAGGGACAGGAATCGGGTTCAAGAACACCCGGTGTGTCTGAAGATTTCCGAAACCCCGCCTGCATACCTTATGTAACGGGCCCCGGTTGAAGAAACCGGGGCCCGTCGGGGAAAAAGGGTGCCGGACGGGTATGTGCGCTCCGACGGTCGCCGCGGGAACGTAAGCCCTGCGGCGAGCCCGACCCGTCTTGAGCATCAGACGAAAAGGCCGGTTCAGACCGGCCTTCTCTCTCTACAGGTCCGGCACCACTTTCTTCTTAGCACTTCCTGCTCGCTTTGTCGAACAGAAAGCGGCACCGATCGACCGTACCCGATAAGCGGATAGGACTATGGTCCTCTTTTCACTGCCCCTCGCTGCAGGATAGCGACCAGGGCCACCAGGCCGACCATGATTTTCGCGAAGAGGGCGGGCAAAGCCACATTCGCTTCCCCGAAGAACGATCCCACCACACCCAGAACGCCCCAGAGAAGCAGGAGCCAGAGGGAGTAGAACCGGTCCATCAGCATCGTCGCGCCGGTACCAGCGAGCAGGAAAAAGCCGATACCATCGATAACGGCTTCAGCTCCGGCCAGATCGCCGGCGGTCATGATTCCCACCCCCTGATAGAGACCGACCGCCAGGAAGCCGATCCCCATCGCAATCCGGAGGGCTCCAGAGATCGGAAGCCCGTCCAGATGCTTGTCGGGGGCATGGCCGGAACTGCCGTACGAAGAGGAAGCCGGTTGGCTCATCGCCTGTACTCCTGAAAAAGGAGAGGTTTCCAGAGACACTTCAGGATAGCATGATCTACCGACGCGGATGCAAGAAAAAGGTACAAACATGCAGACACGCCACATCATCTCTACCGACGGATTCCGTCTTCAGGCACGGATTGTCGGCACCTCCGGCATCCCGATCATCTTTCTGCACGGTTTCCCGTTCGATTCATCGCAGTGGCTCCCTCAGCTCGAGTCGCTTCCCCAACCGGCCCGGATGATCGCTCCCGATCTGCGCGGTCTGGGCCGAAGCGAGGGGCCGGTCGATCCCGCCCGCTACTCTCTGGCCGTCTGGGCCGATGACACCCGGGCCTGGCTCGACGACCGCAACGTCACGCGAGCCGTCGTGGTCGGCTTGAGCATGGGCGGTTATACCGCGCTGGAGTTCGCCCGCCGGCACAGCGACCGCCTGGGCGCTCTGATCCTGATGGATACCCATCCTTTCGCCGACACTCCCGAAACGGTGGCCAACCGGCGCGCGTCCCAGCAGCTGGTGGCTCGAGAGGGAGTCGCTGCAATCGTGGACAGCCTGCTCGACAAAGTCCTCGGGCACCAGACCAGGCTGTTGCGGCCCGAAGTCGTCGCCGAGGTCCGCGCCATGATGCTCCGGGCCCCCGCTGGCGGCGTTATCGGCGCTCTGGAGGCCATGGCCGGCCGTAGCGACTCCACTTCCCTGCTGTCCGAGATCACCGTCCCGGTCCTGGTCCTGGCGGGCGCCGAAGACCTGCTGACTCCTCCCTCCCAGGCCCGGACCTGGGCGCCGCAGCTGCCTGCGGCGGTCATCGAAACGATACCCGACGCAGGTCATCTCACCGCCCTCGAAGCGCCCGATCGGGTCAACGCCGTCATCCGGAATTTCGTCGAAGGCCTGGAACCGTGGTGGTAATCGCGACCGGGAGGAATCAGGGATGAGAACCTTGCCCGTTACCTTTGCCGGCTTCATCCTGCTCCTTGTCATCGCCGCCGGCTGTGCCGGGTCGCGCGGAGGCGCCCTCCAACCCCTGATCGTGGACGAAACCGAAAGCCGGATGGGCTGGCCGTACGGCGAGAGCGGCCGAGGGAGGGTACGCCATCTGCCGAAAACAGCCCGCAAAGCCGGGTACGGCTGGAGCCACCGCAATCCCGTCGCAACGGGCGGATTCGCTGCCCCTCCCGGCGGGGAAACGATCATCGAGCGGCAGATCCGCTATCTGAATTCCCTCTGGGGGCCGGAAGGTCAGATCATTTTTTACGAATATGTCGGCACCTGCTGCCCCTTCACCCACTACGGCGCCCCCCTCGATCGAGGAGTGCTCAATGTCTACGCCCTGCGGTGGGAGGGGCTTGCCGAGCCCCGTCATCTCTTTCTCGACGGCTTCCGCGAGGGGGAGGTTCTCATTCCGAAAGGACTGACCTCGAAAATCCCACCGCCATGATTTTTTCGCTCCACCTGCTCTCTGACGGTTTACCTCCACCACCTGCTTCTGCATATTACCGGGCGCGATGAGAATTCCTGAACCGTACATACCCCTGCCCGACATCGCTTCGGAGGCCGCCTGTATCTGCGGCAGCGGCCGCACCTTCGAAGCCTGCTGCGAACCGCGTCTGGAACGGCTCAACTCCGTCGCGGCCTCGCTCGAGGAATTCCGGGACCTCGACGGCTATGCCCAGGTTTTTCAGGCCTACAGCGATTTGCTCTGGGAGGAACAGTACCGGGATGAAGAACAGGGCCACATGGCGCAGGCCTATGACGAGTGGGACGAGTGGGCGTCCTTCCTCTGGCTCGAAGGTGTGATCCTGGACGGTTTCACCCTCGAAGGACGCAAACCCATCCCCGAGCTGCTCCGCGAGCGCCTCGCGGATGACGAAGTGTTCCCCGGCAGCCGTCAGACCCTGCGCGCGATGCTTCGCAGCCATGAGGGGATTTACGAGATTGCATCTCCCTTACCCAAAGACGGACCGGGGTGTGTCCGGCTCAAACTGGCCCCGCTCGAAAAAATCTCGCTGCACGTTCCCCGGATCTTTCTCCCCCCCGACACCGCTGTGACCGATATGGTCGTCGGCCGCTTCGTACGCCTGGGCAACGTCGCCTATCCGACTCACCGGCCGCTGGTCATCCCCATGCTGCCCGATGGCAGCAATCTGGATGCCTCCTATCGCATCCTCTCGACCACCTTTCCAACCGATCTCGAGGGGCCGGTCGCAGCCGAAATGATGATCAGGCAGTATCGGGCCCGCGGCGATCTGCTCCTGCGCGTCGCACTGGAGGCCCTTCTGCCGATGGAGGAGGAACCTGGCGTCGGGAACCAGCCGATGGTGGCCGATGGCGGCGAAATCCGCTACATGGTATCGGACAGCGTGGCGGTCGAATCCCATCTCGACACCAGTCCTTTCTTCGATCTCATCGATCCGCTGGCCCACAATCAAGCCCTCGAGGCGCTGGCCGAACTGATCGAGGCCGAGGAATTACCGCCCCAGCCGATCGGGCCGGGGTGGCACCTGAAGCTCGTCCCCGATACCCGTCGACGCTTGCGCCCGAACGAACGGGAACAGGTGGAAAACCTGATCCGGAAACTGGCTCGACGGATTCCCCCGCCGAACACCTCCGATGCCTTCGAACACTGGGCGGCCGACCCCGGTCTGAGTGTCCATCTGGACGCCGAGGCGGGGACACTCACCGTTCGGGCTTTCCTGGCCCAACAGCTCGAGCTGGGACGATTCGTCGTCGAGAGGGAAGTGGGACCGTTCCTGGCCCGGGAGAGCGAAGAGTATCTGATTCCTTAGGAGCCTGTCGGAGCAATTCACCGGCTGCGGTCTGCGCTGGCGCCGGTTACTCCAACAGACTCCTGGCTCGGTTTTATTCGTCTTCCAGGATGACGGCCGTACCGTAGCAGAGGATCTCGGCCGCCCCCGACATGACCATACTGGTCATGAACTTCACGCTCACCACGGCGTTGGCGCCGAGGGTGCGGGCCTCTTCGAGCATGCGGTCGATGGCCTGCTCCCGCGATTCGGCCATCATCTTTGTATATTCGCTGATCTCGCCCCCGACCATGCCGCGTAGGCCGGCCAGGATGTCGCGGCCCAGATGACGAGCCCGGATGGTGTTGCCGCGCACCAGCCCCAGAGTGCGGGTGATTGTCTTGCCGGCGATGGTTTCGGAGGTGGAAACGATCATTTCTCTACTCCCTTATAGGGATCGGTACGGTAGTCGACGATCCGCTCGTAGGCTACCGTCGCCAGGAGGACCACGAAACCGATCACGATGAAACCGACGGCCAGCTTCTCCAGCAAATCCATCGGTGAGGTAATGAAGATGTACGCGGCATAGGCCAGGTAGAGCACGGCACCGATGACCAGAAAGAGCCACCCGGTCGGGCGGGCGACACGTTTGTTGACGTTTTCCCAGACACTTCCGCCCGGGATGTCCGGTTCCTGCAGACCCATCTCTCGCAGCTCTCCTTTCAGAGATCTGAAGACGGCAACCTCACGGGTGCACTCGGTACACCGGGCCAGGTGCTCCTCGAAGCGGAGCAGGTCCGCACCGTGAAGCTCGCCGTCGACATATCGCACCAGATCTTCCCGGTAGTCCTCACATCCGCCCTCCCCCCCCGGGGGGGCAGCCGGTGTTTCTCCCGATGTCCTGTTCATGGGTACTCGACCCCCATCTGTTCCAGTTCATCACGCAGAGAGCGTCGGGCGTAATACACACGGCTGGCAACCGTTCCCTGCGGGATATTCAGGATCTGTGCGATCTCGCCATATTCCAGCTCCTGTATGTCTTTCAGGATGAGCACCTCCCGGTGATCCTCATCGAGCCGGGCCAGGGCCCTCCAGATCAGATCCCGGGTTTCGGCCGACAGGGTCGCCCGGTCGGTTGCCGCCCCCGGATCCGCGATCTGAGGAGGATTCTCGTCATCATCCCCGTCAAGGCTCAGCGGATACCGCCGCCGCCGTAGAAAATCGATACAGAGGTTGCGGCACACGCTCATGATCCATGTCACGAAGGGCCGCTCGAGATCGTAGAGATCGAGCGAGCGGAAGGCCCGCACGAAGGAGTCCTGTACCAGATCGCGGGCATCTTCGGTATTGCGTACCAGACCGATCGCCAGGCCGTAGAGACGCCCCTCGTACGCCCGCACGATCGGTTCGTAAGCCTCGGCGTCACCCGCCCGACACTTGAGCAGGAGTTCGCGTTCAACCTGTACCGCCATGCCGACCCTTCACTGCATGGAGTGATACGTCCCGGGGATGGATTGTTTTCACAACCATATGATTGTCACCCCGGCCGAACCCTCACCAGGATTCCCCAGCCGGAAATCCCGGATGGTTCCCTGCTGCAGGGCCGTCTCGAGATCACGCTGAACCGCCGTACGGACGACCGACACACCTCCCGGGCTTCTGATCCCCTTGCCGTGAACGACCTTGACTCGCCGACGACCCGACCGAACGGCCTCGGCCAGGAAATTCCGCAGCAAGGATCGGGCTTCGGCCACGGTGCACCCCCGGAGGTTCAGTTCTGTGTCGGCGTCGGCGATCATGCCAGACCGTACGGGTGAGGATCGATGTTCCGGTCTTCGCAGTAACGGCGCAGGTCGCGTGCGAACGCCCGGAACACCAGACCCACCACGAAAGCGTCGTCAAGCCAGCCCAGACCGGGTATGGCTTCGGGGATCAGGTCGAAGGGGCCGACGATATACACGATCGCGAAAACGAGCATCCAGATCGTCAGTGCCGGTATCCGTCGATACCGTCCGCTGAGGTAGTCACCCACGATCGTGACCGCCAGGCGCACCCGTCCGACACAGCGCGCCGGCCCCGGAAAGCGGTTCTCGCGCAGCCAGGTGTGAGCCGTTGCGAGGGTCTCTTCAACCCGCCCGTGGGGCTCCGGCTCTTTCCGGCGACGTCCCCCCTTGCGTCTGTCACCTGTTCCGGACATATCGAGATGGTAGTCACCGGGACCTCGACGGGCAACATCGCTATCGGGAGCGCTCTTCAGGTGAGCGGCAGCCTCAGGATCGCCTCACAGCCCGGCGCACCGGTTCGGTTCTGCAACACCAGGGTGCCGCCGTGGGCTTCGGCGATCTGCCGGCTCAGGGCCAGGCCGATGCCCGAACCGTCGGGTTTGGTGGTGTAAAACGGCACGAAGAGATTGGCCGTTCCGCTCACCCCCAGCCCCTCATCCACAACCCGCAGGTTGAGGTAGGCGTCAGTCGTCTGCCAGGTGACCCACACCCGGCCGCCGGTTTCGCCAACCGCGTCCACGGCATTGCGCAGCAGATTGATGAGAAGCTGGGAGAGCTGATCGGAGTCGGCTGAAATGGTGATCGCCGGTCCCGACTCGATCCCGACCTCCCGGCGCGTCTCCAGCTCGACCGCCCGGCGCACCAGCTCGGTCACCTCGACCGGTTGTAGCTCCGGTTCAGGAAGCTGGGTGAGTCGGGTGTAGGAGGCCATGAAGCGGCTCAGAGCCTCGGCTCGCTCGCCGATGATGTCGAGTCCGGTCGAGAGATCCGCTTCACGGTCGACCGGCGGCGGCCGGCGGGCGAGCAGATCGGTCAGGCTGGCGGCCAGCGACTTGATCGGAGCCAGAGAATTGTTGATCTCGTGGCGCAGAACCCCGACCAGGCGCTTCCAGGCCTGGCGTTCCTCCTCCCGCAGAGTCCGGCTCAGATCGGAGATCACTAGCAGGGAATGCCGGAAACCCTCCTGTCGGAAACTGCTCCGGTGTACCTCCCAGCGTCCCGGCCCGATCCCGAAAGCGGCGTCGACCAGCCGATGGGAAGGACCTTCGAGCAGGAAGTCGAGACCGGTCTCGGCCGCCGTGGCGCCGATCAGGCCTCCGGCCGGCGCCGCCAGCAACCGCTCGCCGGCCCGGTTGACGAACTGCAGCCGGTTTTCGTCATCGAAGGCGAACACCGCCACATCGATCTCGGCCATGACTTCGTCGAGCAGAGCGGTGGCCTCGACCGCGCCGAGCCGCTGCTCGCGCAGGGTTCCGGCCAGGGTGTTGGCTTCGTGTAGAGCCAGTTCGAGGGCTTCGTCGGTCCCGGCGCCCCGCGCCCGGATCGAGTAATCGCCTTCGCGCAAGGCCCCGAGCAGATTCGAAAGCATCTGCAGGGGGCGGACGACATACTCACGCAGCAGAGCGGCGATACCGAGCCAGAAGGTGAGAATGACGACCGTCAGGGTCCATTGCAGTTTGGCGGCGTAGCCGCCGCTCCAGAGCAGGACCAGAGCCGTCGCCACAGCCGGCAACCCGGCCAGAAGAGCCAGGCCCATGGCCCGCTGCTCGTGCGTCACGGGCCGATTCCGACGGGGGGCGGATTCACTCCGGTTCCTGCAGACCGAAGCGCTGAAGCCTGCGGTAGAGAGCGCTGCGGCTCAAACCCAGCTCTTCAGCCGCCCGGCTCACGTTCTCCCCGGTCCGTTCGAGGGCGCGGGTAATGAGAAACTCTTCGACTTCATCCAGGGTCATGCGTTCGAGTTCGGGAGTGCCCTCGCCATATCTGCTGAGGCTCAGATCCTCGGCTTCGATGCGGTCGGTCCGGGCCATGAGCACGGCCCGCTCCACGGCGTGGCGGAGTTCGCGCACGTTGCCCGGCCACCAATGCCCGAGCATCAGGTCGAGCGCCCCGGGGGAGAATCCGGTAATCGACCGCTGGTAGTGCCCGCTCAGTTCAGCCAGGAAGCCTTCGGCCAGAATCCCGATGTCTTCGCGTCGTTCCCGCAGGGGAGGCAGGTGCAGTTCGACGGTATTGAGTCGATAAAGAAGATCTTCCCGAAAAGTGCCGGCGGTGATCGCTTCACCCGGATCGACGTTGGTGGCCGAGATCACCCGCACGTCGACCAGCCGCATCTTCTCCGATCCCACCCGCCTGATTTCTCCGGTTTCGAGTACCCGCAGCAGTTTGGCCTGCTGAGCAAGGGGGACAGTGGCGATTTCATCGAGGAAGAGAGTACCGGTATCGGCCAGTTCGAAGCAGCCGGCCCGGTCGGTGCGGGCGTCGGTGAAAGCACCTTTGACGTGACCGAAGAGTTCGGACTCGACCAGCCCTTCGGGCAGGGCCCCGGCGTTGAGGGTGATCAGCGGCCGGTCGGCCCGGTTGCTGGCGGCGTGGATCCATCGGGCCATGACTTCCTTGCCGGTCCCGTGCTCGCCCGTTACCAGGATATTGGCATCGGAAGGCGCGATACGCGCCGCCAGTTGAACGACCTCCTGCATCGGCCGCGATTCGCTGACCAGGGCGGGGATGCCCTCGCGGCGCAGAAGCCGGTTCTCATCCTCCAGTCGCCGGGACCGGCGCAGGGCCCGGCCCAGTTCGATCTGGGTCTTCAGGGTTGCCAGCAGGCGGGCGTTCTCCCAGGGTTTCTCGACGTAATCGCGGGCGCCCCGGCGCATCGCCTCGACCGCTCCCTCGACACTGCTCCAGGCGGTCATGACGATCACCGGCAGGGTGGGATCGTCGTCGTGGAGCCGGGTCAGCAGATCGAATCCCTCATGTCCCGACGTCGTGTCGCGGGTGTAATTGAGATCCATCAGAACCACGTCGAAAGCTCTTTCCCCCGCCCGGGCGAGAACGTCGCCGGGGGACATCGCCGTCTCGGTCGAGAAACCTTCGGCTTTGAGCAGGAGCTTGAGAGCTTCCAGAACGTCGGGCTGATCGTCCGCTATCAGTACCTGGGGAGTATCTCTTCCGCTCTCCACGCGGACCTCTTCCTATTCGTGCCGCAGCGCCTCGGTCGGAGCGATCTGCGTGGTCCGCCAGGCCGGCACCGCGGTCGCCAGCAGCGCTATGAAGGCCACGAGCAGCGTTATCCCGGCGAAGCTGGTGATGTCGAGCGGACGGACATTGAAGAGCAGACTCCTGAGCTGTCCTGTCAGCAGGGCCGCCAGAACCAGTCCGGTTCCGATGCCCCACCCGACCGGTCTCATACCCTGGCTCAGGACCATTCCAATCAACTCGCCCCGGCCGGCACCCAGAGTAATCCTGATGCCCAGCTCGCGCACCCGCTGGCCGATCGTATACGAGATAACACCGTAGATGCCCACCGCTGCAAGCAGTGCCGCAACAGAGGCGAAGAGACCGAGCAGGAGGATGACGAAGCGTCGGTCGGCCAGGGTCGAGCCGAGCCGTTCCGGCATCGTCATCAGACCGTAGACCGGCTGGTCGCTGTCAATCTCGCGCACCGCTCCCCGCAGCAGGGGCAGCAGGGCGTGGGGATCGCCCGAGGTACGGGCGACGACCGCAGCGCTGTTCCAGGGATCCTGCGCGAAGGGAATAAAGGCCTCGGGCTCGGGGCCTCTATCGAGTCGGAAATGATGGGTGTCGGTCACGATCCCCACGATCGTGTGCCAGCTGGTCTCGTCGGCGGGATCGCCCCAGGAGAGCCGGCGGCCGAGCGGATCGGTCTCGGGGTAGAATTCGTCGGCGAAGGCCTGGTTGATGATAACCACCGGTGGCGCATCGGTTCTGTTGTCCTGTTCGGAAAAGGACCGCCCCTGCAGCAGGGGAATCCGCATTGTCTCGAAGTACCCGTCGCTGATGCACTGATAGAGCGAAACGGGTTCGTACCCCGGTTCGGGAAGAGGTTGACCTTCGATCGTGAAGGTGAGCGATGCCGCCGAACCGGTCAGGGGCAGACTCATGACCAGACCGGCCCGATCGACTCCCGGCAGGTTCCGGGCCCGCTCCAGAAGATCGGCGTAGAAACGATTGATCTGCTCCTCTTCCGGGTAACGGCTGGTCGGCAGCTGCGCCCGGGCCACCGCCACTCCCTCGGGATCGAAACCGGCATCGACAGCCTGCAGCCGCATCAGGCTCTTGAGCATCAGCGCCGAACCGAGCAGGAGCATCAGGGCGAGCGCCACCTCGACCGCCACCAGACCCTGACGCAGCCGGCGGCTTTTCCGCCCCTCGCTGAACTGCATGGCTCCTTCCCGCAGAGCCGACTGCAGATCGACCCGTGACGCGGTCAGGGCAGGCAGAATCCCGAAGAGCACTCCGGTACCGACCGAGACAGCCACGCTGAAGAGAAGGGTGGCATTATCGATCTGAACTCCTGTGAGCTGCACCATGACAGCGGATCCCAGACCGGTCAGCAGATCGACTCCCCACAGGGCGATCAGCAGACCGGTGCCCCCGCCCAGCAGGGCCAGAACCAGACTCTCGACGAGCAGGTGCTGGAGCAGTCGGCGCCGTCCGGCGCCCAGGGCGCTGCGTAAAGCCATTTCCCGGCCCCGCCCGACCGCCTTGGCCAGCAGGAGATTGGCGATGTTGGCGCAGGCAATGAGCAGGACCAGACCGACCGCCACGGCCAGCACGATCAGGGGGCTGCGCACATCTCCCACCAGGATTTCCCGCAGGGGGGTGATCCCGGCAGAGTTATTACAGGTATTTTCGGCATATTCGGTAAAAAGCCGTTCCCCGATGGCCCGCATTTCGGCATCGGCCTCGGCCACGGTGACGCCCGGGCGCAGGCGCCCCACGGTATCGAAGTACCCCAGACCCCGCACCTCGTTCAGCTCCACGCCGAAATTGAAGGGGGGTTCGGGCACGCCGTAGGAATAGGAGCGGACCCAGAGATTGGTGCGGGCCGGATAGGTGAAGGATTCCGGCATGACCCCGATGATGGTGTGGGTACGGTCGTTGAGGATGATCTCGGAGCCGATGATGTCGGGATCGGCCCCGAAACGGGTGACCCAGAAGCGGTGCCGCAGAACCGCCACGGCCTCGGCCTCGCCTTCCCCCTCATGGAAGACCCGTCCCCGGGCCGCCTCGATCCCGAAGACATCGAAAAAACAGGGCGAGACGCTGGTACCCCGGATCCGCTCCGGCTCGTTTCCGGTGAGGATGTTGAAATGGTGGTCGCGGTGGCCCGCCAGGTACTCCAGGGTGGTGGATTGGTCGCGCCAGTCGAGATAATTGAGAGGTGAAGTCGCGGCCTGGTCCTGACCATCGCCGGGCTCGGATACGGTCACCAGACGCTCGGGCGAATCGTACGGCAGGGGGCGCAGCAGGACGCTGTTGACGACGCTGAAGATCGAAGTCGAGGCCCCGATCCCCAGGCCGAGCGCCAGGACGGCGAGAAGAGTGACATCGGGTCGGCGGATGAGCGAGCGAAGACCGAAGCGCACGTCCTGGCGGATGGCATCCATGTTCTGTCTCCTATCCTCCGTTGCGCCGCCAGCCGAAGGGCTCGGGCGGCGCGGTCCGGCGCTGGGCCGAGGTGTTGGTCTCCCAATCCCAGAGGGTGATCTCTTTCAGGTCGGCCTTGGCCATTTCGAATGAGATCCAGGCATTGAGACGGTTGTTCAGGGTCTGGGAGAGCTGGTCCTGGGCCCGGGCCAGCTCGGTGGTGGTCATCTCACCCCGGTCGAACCGCCGCACCGCGAAATCGAAAGAGGTCTGCGCGACCTGGACGTTCTCCTCCTGGATCTGGAGCCGGCGCATGGCGGTTTCGACCGCCCGCACCCGGTCGGTCACGGTCCGGATCAGTTCCTGTTCGGTCTCCTCGATCTGCCGCTCGGCAACCTGGATCTGGGAGCGGATGCGCTCGACCATGGAGCGGTTGCGTCCCCAGTCGAAGAGGGGGATCGAGAGAGTCATCGAGATATTGGTGTTGGGACTGCGGTTCTCGGGATCGAGCGATTCCTGCAGGTGGGTGTACCAGCTCTGGGTCGGCAGAGCGGTCAGAGAGGAGTTTCCGGTCAGATCGTAGCCGATGTTGAGCTGCAGGTCGGGTCGCCCGTCGCTCCGGGTCTGGCGCAGGGTCAGGTCGAGCTGTTCGCGGCTGATCTCGGAGCGCCGCAGGTCGCTCCGGTTCTGGAAGGCCAGCTCGAGGGCGCGCTCGAGATCCACCGCGATCGGTTCGTACTCCTGGCGGGCTTCGGCCCAGACCTGCTGGTCGAGGGGCAGTCCGACCATCCGGTTGAAAGCGAACTGGGCCTGCTCGAGCTGGTTCATGGCCGTCTCGAGTGCATCAAGGTCGTTCATGCGGGTCACGCTGAGCTGCATCACGTCGGTTTCGGCTAAAAGGCCGGCTTCCAGACGCCGCTGCCCGGACTGGTAGTTGCGTTCGCTCTGCCGGTAGCGCTCATCGGCCAGCCGGACCGCCTCCTGCTGGGCATAGAGGTTGTAGTACTGCTGGCTGACATCGTTGATGGTGCGCAGCTCGTCCTCGGTGTAGCGCAGGTCGAGGCTCTCGAAGGACAGCGAGGCGCTCCGCAGGGTTCCCCGGACCTGGTTGTACTGGAAAAGGGGCTGGTTGAACTGCACCCCGACCGAGGGCTGGACTGAACGGGACTCGACATTCATGTTGGGCAGTTCACGGAAGACATCGAAGCCGACCAGGCCGGTCGAGAGCTGCAGCCAGCCGTTGGTGATCAACGGCTGGACGATGTTTATTTCGGAATAGACCCAGCTCTGGCTGTCACGCAGGAAGATCAGTTCCTGACCTCCCATCCCGTCGCTGATCAGGTCGGGGGTGATCATCTGGGTGATCCCGGGCAGGGTGGAATCGAAATTGATCCTGGTCCGCAGCTGGCGGCGTGCATTCTCGACCAGGTAGTTTGTCTGCAGGTACTGCTGCCCGAGGTTATACACTGTGAACGATCTCTCGAGTGACAGGTCGACAGCCTGGTCGAGAGTCAGCACCAGGTCGGCCTGATCGCGGGTGAAGATCCCCTGGCTTGGCGCCATTGTGTCACCCCCGACCTGCTGGGCCCCGGCCCGCTCCTGCCCGACCGGTAATGCCACCAGGAGCAGCGTTCCCAGAAGCAGGAGTCTGATTTTTTCAGCCATCGTCTTCATCATTTCTTGATAACCAACTGCACCGATCATGAGGAATTCCCCCCACTGCATGTGATGTCTGTAACGCGATGCGGCAATGGGCCATATCGCTCTTCTCTAATACGAAACCTCACCCCGTGAGGGTTCGCGCGCCGGCCTCGAACTCGCCGGCCAGTGGGGATTTCCGGTTCGTGCGTGTCAATCTGCAGCACGACAGCTGAACCGGAGATAACGCAAAGGGCATGCCAACGGGCTCACGCCCCGCGGATGCACCGGGGACGACATCCGAACGGAAAGGATCGCGATCCCCGGGAGGCTGGAAGTGTCCGCTGTCGGGACGGGGCGTCCCGGTGACGGACGGAACGAGGCAGCTCCGCCCGGAAGGAGGCAATCAGAAACAGTCGGGATCAGCCACGCGGCTCGTCGACGATCCAGCCATCGAAGAGGTTGATGATCCGGTTCCCGTATGCGGCCCACTTCTCGTTGTGGGTCACCTGTATGATCGTCGTGCCGTCTTCGTTGAGCCGCTTCAGGAGGTCCATGACTTCTTTACCCTGCCGCGAATGCAGGTTCCCGGTCGGTTCGTCGGCCAGGATCAGCTTCGGCGAGGCGATCACGGCCCGGGCCACGGCTACCAGCTGCTGCTGGCCGCCGGAGAGCTGGCTGGGATAGAGGTCCTTCTTGCCGACGATCTGGAAGCGATCGAGGATATCGGCCACCATCCCCGCCCGCTTGGCGTGCTTGATGTTCCTGTAGGAGAGCGGAATCTCGAGGTTTTCGTAGACGGTCAGACTGTCGAGCAGGTGGTATTGCTGGAACACGAAACCGATGTACTGTTTGTTCAGAGCCGCGCGGTCCTTCGGTTTCATGCGGTGAACTTCGTGCCCCACGAAGTAGTACTCTCCGTTCCATTCTCCGTCGAGCATACCGAGGATACTCAACAGGGTCGTCTTCCCCGATCCCGACGGTCCCATCACCGTGATGAAATCGCCCTCGCCCACATCGAGGTTGATCCGGCGCAGGACGAACGTCTTGGTCGGACCGGTCTGGTAGTACTTCTCGAGGTCTCTGACGGTAATCATGGCTGACAGCCTTGCCGGTGGTTATATGCCGGTGAAAGAAACGGTGCGGCGGGACACCCACCGCACCGCTCCAGCCGGCAACGGATCAGGCGACCTGCTCACTCCGGTCGGGAGGAAATATCCCCAACGGAGGCAGGTACGGGAAGAGGAAAGCGTGGCTCAGATGTCGAAGCCGCTCTCTTCGAGCTGCGTGACCTTTTCCCCGTTCTTCTCTTCCACGATCTGACCGTCGAAGAGGTTGACCGAACGCTTGGCGTGGTGCGCGTAGCGCGGGTCGTGCGTCACCATGCAGATGGTGGCGCCCTCACGGTGCAGCTCGTCGAGCAGATCCATGACGGCCTCACCGTTGGTCGAGTCGAGGTTACCGGTCGGCTCGTCGGCGAGCAGAATCAGCGGCCGGCCGGCGATCGCCCGGGCTACCGCGACCCGCTGCTGCTGACCTCCGGAGAGCTGCGAGGGGTAGTGCTTCATGCGATGAGCCATGCCGACCCGCTCGAGCGATTCCTGGACCCGCTTCTTGCGCTCGGCCGAGGGCATGCCGCGGTAGGTCAGCGGCAGCTCGACGTTCTCGAAGACGGTCAGGTCGCCGATCAGGTTGTAGGCCTGGAAGATGAAGCCGATGGCCTGGTTGCGGATTCGCGCCCGCTGGGCCAGGGTCAGGTTCTGCACCGGATCGCCGTCGAGAAGGTAGGTTCCCTCGGTCGGCGTGTCGAGCAGTCCGAGAATGGAGAGCATGGTCGTCTTGCCGCACCCCGAGGGGCCCGCCACGGCGACGTACTCACCCGACTGAATTTCCAGGTTGATGTTGTTCAGGGCGTGGGTCTCCACTTCTTCGGTGTAGAAGACCTTGCTGACGCCCTCCAGTCGGATCAGAGGCTGTTTCGAAACGTTGTCCATGATGTTCCTTTCCCGTTTTCCTCTTTACCAAGGATCTATCGTCTGATCCTCACACGATCGTACTCGTCCCAGCGGGCCATATCGGAGAGGATGACTTCGTCGTCCTCCTCGAGCCCGCCGCGGATCTCGATACTGTTTACTGACGTCTGTCCGATTTCAACCGTGATGCGCACGGCGTACTGCCCGTCGTCCACCAGCTTGAACATCCCCACCCGGCTGTTGGCCTGGCCCACCGTGGGTCGGCTCATGTAGAGGACGTTGTCGAGCCGCTCGATGGTGATGATACCCTCGATGCTGATGTCGGCCCGCACGCCATCGGGCAGTTCACCCAGGATCTCGATGTCGACCGGTACCAGTCCGCCTGTGGCGGCCGGATCGATACGGGTCACCCGCCCGGGGATTTCACGTCCCCCCTGGGTGCGGGTGTCCACCGTGGCTTCCTGCCCGATAATGACGTCTTTGGCCTGTACTTCGGGGATGTTGACCACCGCTTCGAGCTCGCCGGGCTGGATGATGATACCCAGCTCCTGTCCCGTTCCGACCCACTCGCCCTTTTCGGGATTGAGTTCGCGTACGATCCCCTCCGATCCGGCCCGCACGTGCAGGGCCTCGACCCGGCTCTGCTGGAACTCGGCCAGCTCGCGCAGCCTGGCCACCCGAGATTCCTCGGCCGCAATGGTGCGCTGATTGCCCTCATTCATGATATCGAGGGCGCGCTGCTCGATCTCGAGCTGGGTGGTGAGGAAATTGACCTCGTCCTGGGTGCGCTCCAGGTCGTTGCGGGCCACCTCTTCACGGGCGGCATTGTAGGATTCGAGCGTGCGCTGGGCGTCACGGAGCTGGTTGCGGGTGCGTTCGACGCTGGCTTCCTGGTTCAGCCGGTTGGTCTCCAGGGTGCCGCGCAGATTGGCCAGGTTGGCCTCGGCGGCCACCAGCTGCTGGTTGGCTTCCAGCGCGTTCAGTTCCACATCGGGATTGCTCATGATGAGCAGAACGTCATCGGGCTCGACTTCGGCCCCCGGTTCGACCAGAACATCCTCGACCTTCCCGCCGGTAACGGCGGACACATGGAGAATGTTCTTCGGGCGCAGGTTCCCGCTGCCCCGTACCTGGCGCAGCATCGGCCCCCGCTTGACGATATCGGTCCAGATCAGGGCTCCATCGACTGTCGGAGCCGCCGGTTCGAGACTGCGCAGACCGATTGTGATCGCCACCACCGCAATAACGGCCAGCGTTATCCAGATGTATTTCGATTTTTTACTCTTCGGCTCTCGCGGAATATCCACTGAACCCGACCTCCCCCACGTTGCGTGTCTCTTTCTCAGCCTCGAGATCCTTCACACGATCGGAAAGATCCCTGTCGTCATGTACTACCCTGGTGATGATGAGAAAGAGCAGAAACCGTGCCAAGCCCGTATCCGGCTCACTTTGCCGGAGCGGCCGGGCCGACCGCTACCACCACCCTCTCCCGGCGCAATCGGTCATGTCCGCCTGCGCATAAAGGCGTCCCGAAAGCGGACATACGGAAAGTACGGTATTTCTCTGCAGGAGGTTACACAGATTCCGTGACCATTCGAAACACGCGGCAGTTTCACCCCGCCCTCTTCATTCGATTCCGGCCAGGCGCCGTAGTCGAGCCAGATTGCGCAGATCTGCGTCACCCTCTTTCGGAGTCTCGAGTATCTTGGGGATCGTCCGCAGGCGCGGATCGGTCATGAGCCGCTCAAATCCCGCCTCGCCGATCTCCCCTTCGCCGATATGCGCATGGCGATCCCGCCGCGAACCGCGGGGCTTGAGACTGTCATTGAGATGCAGGGCCGGGATCCGCTCCAGACCGATCCGGGTGTCGAACTCCGTCCAGGTCGCTTCGTACCCGTCGGCCGAACGCAGCTCGTAACCGGCCGCAAAAATATGGCAGGTGTCCAGGCAGACACCGGTACGTTCATCGGCATCGACGGCCGCGAGAATGGCAGCCAGCTCGGCCGCGGTGGCGCCGAGCAGAGTTCCCGCTCCGGCGGTGGTTTCAAAGAGGAGGCGGGTCGTGATGTGTGGCGTGCGGTCGAGGACACGGCCGACGGCGGCGGCGATCCGCTCGATCCCCCTGGCCGGCCCGGCCCCCCCGTGGGCTCCGGGGTGGAGGACGAGCCAGGGCAGACCGAGCCGATGGCAGCGCTCGAGTTCATCTACCGTGCAGGCAACCGAGCGTTCCCGGATGGCGGAATCGGCGCTGGCCAGATTCACCAGATATGTATTATGGGCCAGGACAGGCCATATACCGGTGCGTTTGCGTTCGGCGGCGAAGCGTTCGACCTCTTCATCGCGCAAAGGCGGGCTCCGCCAGCGGTTGTTGTTCTTGACGAAGATCTGCATCACCTCGCACCCGTAGTACTCGGCCCGCTCGAAAGACCGGGACACACCGCCGGCCACCGATACATGACTGCCCAGGGCCAGACCCGCCATCCGATTCACTCCACCTGCAGGGCGAGGCATTTCAGATAGGCCGTTTCCGGGGCGGTGAGCAGGGGCGCATGGTCGGCACTCTGGGCGCCGCGGCCCGTGATGCGGACGTGCCGTCCGGCCAGTGAGGCGGCATGCGAGACGGTATCGGTAAAGGTCTCGGGAGAAACATGGTGGGAGCATGAACAGGTGATGAGGGTGCCGCCCGACCGAAGGATATCGAAGCCCTTCCGGTTCAGATCGAGATAGCCGCGCAGACCCGCCCGGAGGTGCTTGCGGTTCTTGACGAAAGCGGGCGGATCGAGAATGACGGTATCGAAGCTCCGGCCGGCACTCCGGAAAGCCTTGAGAGCCTCGATCGTATCGCGGCGTTCGAAGTCGACCCGGTCGGCGAGCCCGTTCCGATCGGCATGCCGGGCCGCGGCGGCAATCCCCTCGGCCGACGTGTCCAGTCCCACCGCCCGATCCGCTCCGGCCCGCAAGGCCAGCAGCGCCCAGGTCCCCTGATAGCAGTAACAGTCGAGGACATCGCCGAGGGGAGGGGTCAGAAAATGCCGCTGGTTGTCGCGCTGATCGAGATACAGACCGGTCTTCTGCCCCCCGGTCAGATCCACCGCGAGACGGAGCCCCTCGTAGGTCACCTCCAGGTCGGGATCGGGCTCGCCGGCCAGCACCGCGATCTCTTCTGTCAACCCTTCGAGGCGGCGGACCGGAAGATCGTTGCGCGCTACGATGCAGGCCGGCTCGAGCCGGCTCTCGAGCCGGGGAATCAGCAGGGGCAGGAGAGCCTGCATGCCCGCGGTGGTAACCTGCAGGACCAGGGCCGGACCGTAGCGATCGAGGATGAGACCGGGCAGACCGTCGCCTTCGGAGTTGACGAGCCGGACCGCATCGGCAGCCGGGTAGAGTCGATCGCGCAGGACAATGGCTCGCTCAAGACGGGCGTCGAGAAAGGCGGTATCGATCGGTCCCGGATCCCGGCGCAGGAGCCGGACCGCGATGAGCGAATGAGGGTTGATATAACCGATCCCGAGGAATTGGCCCTTGCCGGAATGGACCTGCACCAGCTCGCCGACGGCGTATCCGGCCGGACCATCCTCGAGTTCGTTGGAGAAAATCCACGGATGACCGCGCCGCACGCGACGATCGTGGCCGCTTTTCAGACGGACGCTCCGATACCCATTCTCTGCCTCAGCTGCCGTCATGGTCTTTCCTGAGTGCTCCGGACGCGATCAGGAGAAGCGGGCCAATTCCCGGTTGAAGACTACCGCCGCGAAAAGTCCCTCTTCGTTCTCTTCCTGGCGGATGAGCTGGCCGTCCACTTCCAGGATCACCGGGCTCCCGTCCGGTTCGGTGAAGGGATCGTGGATGCTCAGACTCAGCCAGGTGGAGGGCTGCAGCACCCGGCGGTGAGGGAAGAACGCTCCCGTAGCCGAAATGTTTCGAAGGATGGTCTGTTCTTCGAATGTTCCCGCGTTGTCCTTGCCCTTGAGGAGGGTATTGAGCCGGATGGGGATCCGGCGGCTGTTGCGACGTTCGTCTTCGGTCAGCGGTTCGAAAACGACGATCCTGTCTTTTCCGTCGGCTTTGGCCAGATAGAGAGCGATATCGGCATGATTGAGGAGTTCGGCATCATCGCGGGCATCGCGCGGATAGGAGGCGACGCCCAGAGAAACGGTGAGACTGCCGCTTCCCGGACCGGGCACGCTCTCGATCTGAATGTGGCTGGTGGCGGCGCGGACACGCTCGGCCACGACGGTCGCCAGATCGATCGGGGTCTGGGGCAGGAGGATGGCGAATTCCTCGCCGCCGTAGCGGACCACATCGTCGATCGTACGTACGTTCTCCTGCAGAACCGTCGCCAGGGCCCGCAGGGCCTGGTCGCCGGCGGGATGTCCGTGGGTATCGTTGTAGGTCTTGAAATCGTCGATATCGAGAATGATGAGGCTCAAGGGATGTCCGAACCGGCGGGCCCGCGAGAGTTCGCTCGACAGCCGCTGCTCAAAGTGACGCCGGTTCCCCAGGCCGGTCAGAGCGTCGGTCACAGATTCCCGCTGAAGCTTTTTGATCGAGTCGAGGAAGCGGTGCCGCTCGAGCGAGAAACCGGCCACCCGGGCGATCAGTTCGGCCAGTTTCAGGTGCTCGGCCGTGAAGGGCTCACTGTCCAGCCGGTCAGTGATATTCAACACCGCGACCGGCTGTCCGGCGGAGATGATCGGCACGCTCAAAAAGGAGGGGGTGCGGTAGTGCTGGGAACGGACAGCCGCCAGACGGGGATCACCGGCGACATCGGTCACCAGGAGCGACTCACCCGAAGCGAGAACCTGACCGGCGACCCCGGCCATGGGATCCCGGCCCGGCCAGTGCATTGCACGGACCTGGAGCAGACCCTGCTCCGACTTGGCGACGACCGAAACCTTGTCGGCCGCGAGCAGTCGGGCGGCACTCGTCACGACACACTGCAGAGCCGCGTCGGGATTCTCTGTGTCTTCGAGAGCCTGCAGGAAATCCTTCAGACCCTCTATCTCTTTACCTATCATCGGTCGAACGGGAACTGCTCAGGGCCTCCGGGTCGCGCTTGCAGGAAGATACGGACAAGCCACAATACCACATCGGGTTCGGTCGGGGCCACCGGAAAAGGGTAGCGCTTGCCTGTTGCCCCTTCTCCTCTGGCTTTGCTAGTGTTCTGAGTCATGAGTTCGTTGAATGACCGAGGGTTCCGCTGCGCCGCACCGGCCAGGCGCGGCGACGATGCCATGGCGGTGGCCGTGGCCGTGGTGACCGCCGCAACTCTTTCTGCAGCCACCGCATCGCCCGCTGTTCGGTCCGGGTCACACCCCGGATTCCGACTCCTTCTGCGAGGCCTGCTCATGCTGCTGCTCATCGCTCCCGCCGCCGGAGCTCAGACAGCCGATCCGGCAACCCGGCCCCGGGCCCGCGATCTGGGAATCGTTATCGGACGCTACCCGACCGGACCGCACAACGCCATCACCGACGTGCCCGGGGTGCTGGTGGGCCAGGTCTCGCTCATCCGGGGCGATGATATCCGGACCGGAGTAACGGCCGTCCTGCCGCACGGCGGGAACCTCTTCCGCGAGAAGGTTCCCGGAGCGGTCTATGTCGGGAACGCTTTCGGCAAACTGGTCGGTTCGACCCAGATCGTCGAACTGGGCCAGATCGAGACGCCGATCCTGCTCTGCGGCACCCTGAACGTGCCGCGGGTGGCCGATGCGCTGCTGAGCTGGATGATGGGGCTCGAGGGCATGGAGAACGTGCGTTCGATCAATCCGGTGGTGGGGGAGACCAACGATGGTTCCCTGAACGATATCCGGGGCCGGCACGTCGGCGAGCCGGAGGTTTTCGAAGCCCTCCGCTCAGCTTCCGGCGGTCCGGTCGCTGAGGGTTCGGTCGGGGCCGGTGTGGGCACGCGGGCGCTCGGCTTCAAGGGAGGGATCGGCACCAGCAGCCGGGTGGTGAACGTCTACCAGGCGGGCGAGTATACCGTCGGAGTTCTGGTGCAGACCAATTTCGGCGGCGAACTGCGGATCAACGGCACCCCGGTCGGGGCCGAGATCCGCCGCCGCTGGCGGGAACGCGACCCTGCGATGGCGGGCGATGACGAACCCGATCGCGAGGAGGGTTCGTGCATGATCATCGTCGGCACCGACGCCCCCCTGTCGGCCCGCAATCTCGAACGCCTGGCCTTCCGGGCCCTGGGAGGCATGGCCCGGGCCGGGTCGGGTTTCACCAACGGAAGCGGCGATTTCGTGATCGCTTTCTCTACGGCCGAGAGCGCGCGGATCTCAGCGGAGAGTTTCCTGCAGGAAGGTCCCCGGCTGGGCAATACCGGCATGAGCCCCCTATTCACAGCCGTCATCGATGCCACCGAAGAGGCGATTCTGAACAGCCTTCTGCAGGCCACGACCGTTACCGGTCGTGACGGGAACACAAGCCGGTCGATACCGATCGATATCCTGACCGACGTCTGCCGGGAGAAAGGGCTTTGTCCCCCCGGAAGCTGAACCGATCGGTCTGGAGCCAGAGTGGAAGGATAACCGTCATGAGCAGAAACGTGAGCCGGCGCGATTTCCTGGAGAAAGCCGCCGGAGCGACCGCCGGAGCGGCCGTGATCAAGGGCATGCCGAACCTGAACCTGACCTACGCTACCGGTTCTCCCGCCGGCCTGCCCCTGGTGCTGGTTTCAGGCGGCAAGACCTGGGCCAGCGATGCCGCCTGGGAGGTGCTCGCCGATGGTGGAGAGGCCCTCGATGCGGTACACGCCGGGGCGATGGCGGCCGAGGTCTACCCCCGCGATTCGAGCGTCGGAGTGGGCGGCCTGCCCAACGAATCGGGAATGCTCCAGCTCGACTGCTCGATCATGGATGGTCGCTCGATGCAGTGCGGCGCGGTCGGCTGCATCGAGGATATCGAACACCCATCGAGCGTAGCCCGGGCGGTCATGGAGTGGACCGACCACTGCATGATCGTCGGCCGGTACGCCACCGAGTTCGCGATCAAGATGGGCCACCAGGTCACCGACATCAGCAGTGAGAGGAGTCGGAGCTGGTACCGGCGCTGGATCGGGGAGCGGAGCGATGTGGATGACTGGCTCAGCGCCGATGAGAGGGCCGAGAAGATGAAGCGGCCCCTGCCCCCCAGCGAGCGCCGGCGGCGCCAGCGGGAAGTTGAGCGCAATTACGGCACCATCAATATCCTGGCCGTCGATGAGCAGGGGCAGGTAGCCGGCTGCACGACCACATCGGGGCTCTCGGGCAAGATCCCGGGACGGTGTGGAGATTCACCCATCATCGGCGCCGGCCTCTATGTGCTGCGCGACGTGGGTGCGGCCGGTTTTACAGGCCGAGGAGAGGAGGTGATCCGGGTCTGCGGCTCGTTCACCGTCTGCGAGCACATGCGGCGGGGACTGAGCCCGACTGAAGCCTGTCGCGAATCGATCCGGCGCATGGTGGAGGAAACCAACGACGGCGAAGCCTCGTTTTCGGACAACGCCGTGGCCATCAACGCCCGGGGTGAGTACGGCTCGTTCAGCGTCCGGCGGGGATATTCCTACACCATCCACAATCCCGACGGCCGGCAGCAGGTCGATGGCGAATACTGGTCCGAATAAGACCGGCGAACAATCCCGGACCGACAACCCTCCCGGGCCCGGACAGGCGAGCCCGACGAGCAAGGAGAAATTCCGTATTCTCTTCGAGCTCTCGGCCATCGCCACCGTGTATACCGATCTCGACGGTACCATCCGGGCCGTCAACCGCCGCTTCATGCACCTTCACGGCCTTTCCGGCGAACCGGACGACCTGGTCGGACGCAATGTCGGCGAGTTTTTTCCCGAAAGGGAGCGGGCCCGGCTGCGGGAGCGGATCGAGACCACGATCCATGCAGGCGGGATGCTCGAACCGGTCGAGTACACCATGCAGCGCGATGACGGGAGCCTCTTTCAGGCCGAGGCGAGCAGCTCGGTCATCACCGATCCCGACGGCGAGCCGGTGGCCCTGCTGGCCTACGCTCTCGACCTGACCGACCGCCGGCGGGCCGAACAGCGTCTGAGCCGGATCCTGGCTTCGATTTCGGAAATCGTCTTCGAAACCGACGCGGCCGCCAACCTGCTCTTCGTCAACGAGGCGGGATATCGGATCACCGGGTATTCGGCCGAGGATCTGGCCCGCGGCATCAACGTGATCGACATGCTCGACCCCGGCGATCACGAGCGGGCCCGAGCCAATATCGGGCGGATCCTGCAGGGTGAGGATATCGGGCCGAGCGAGTACACCCTGTACACCAAAGCCGGAGAGCAACTGCCGGTTCTGATCCACTCCATCCCTTTTGCGGCGACCGACGGTTCGACCGGTCTGCTCGGCGTGATCGTGGATATTTCCCGGCACCGGGCCGCCGAGGAGGAGCAGCGCCGCATCGCCGAGGCGCTGCGGGTCGAACGGGATCGGATCCGAACCATCCTCGATCTGGTGGGGGATATCGTCCTGGTTCTCGAACGGGATGGAACGGTCGGGGTCATCAACCGGCAGGGGTGCGAAATCCTGGAGTGTGATGAAGAGGAGATCGTCGACCGCAACTGGTTCGAGCACTTCCTCCCCGCCGATATCCGGGAGGAGGTGTCGTCGATCTTCTCCCGACTCATCGCCGGGGAGATCGAACTCGCCAGAGAACACGAGAACCCGGTCCTGACCGCGAGCGGAGCCGAACGACTGATCGCCTGGCGGAACAGCGTTCTCTACGACGAAGAGGGCCGGGTTCTGCGGGTGATCTCGTCGGGCACCGATATCACCGAGCGGCGCGACCTGGAACAGCAGCTGCAGCAGGCGCAGAAAATGGAGGCGATCGGCCGCCTGGCCGGCGGGATCGCGCATGATTTCAACAACCTGCTGACGGTGATCTCCGGCAGTGTCGAGATGGCCCGCCGCGAGCAGGATCTGGCGACCCTGCAAGCTCGCATCGACGCCATCGGCAAGGCCGCCAAAGCCGCTTCCGATCTGACCTCACAGCTTCTGACTTTCAGCAGCCGCCAGACGGCCCGACCAGAACTGACCCGGCTGGGTCGGGCCGTCGACGATTCGCTGAAGATTCTCGAACGCACCCTCGGCGAGGATATTTCGCTCATTGTCGAGCACGATCCATCCCAACTGCCGGTCATGATCGACCCGGCTCACCTGAGCCAGATCCTCATGAATCTCATCCTCAACGCCCGCGACGCCATGCCGGCGGGGGGAAAACTGACCATCACAACCGCCCCGGTCGAGCTCGAGGCCGATCGTCTGGCGGCCCGCGAGGATCTCGAGCCCGGATCGTATGCGCGTCTGACGGTGTCCGACTCCGGGACCGGCATGAGCGAAGAACACCAGGCCCGGCTCTTCGACCCGTTCTTCACAACCAAGGAGCCCGGCCAGGGAACCGGGTTGGGAATGGCGACCGTGTATGGGATCGTGATCCAGAACAGGGGTCTGATCGAGGTCGAGAGCAATCCCGGAGCCGGCACGACCATCATGGTGTTCCTGCCCATCGTATCGGCCGAGGTCCTACCCGAACCGGTTTCGGAGACTTCGTCGAGCGTGACCGGCGGATCGGAACGAATCATGGTCGTCGAAGACGAGACCGCCGTCCGCGAACTGGTCGTGGAGATCCTGACCCAGATGGGATATTCGGTCACGGCCCATGCCGATCCGGCCGGAGCGATCGCCGCCCTTCAGACCCTGCCGGAGGCAGACCGCCCCGACCTGCTCATATCCGATGTGGTCATGCCCGGTATGAGCGGGATCGAAATGGTCGAGACGATCGAAGAACTCATCGGCCCGATGCCCGTCCTGTTCATGAGCGGATACACCGATGATGCTCTGGCCCGGCGCGGTCTCAACGAGCAGAAACGGGAGATCGTCAGCAAGCCGTTCTCCACCTTCGATCTCTGTAACCGGGTCCGTACCCTCCTCAACCGCTGAACGCCTCCAACCGGGCGGCTTCAGCTCCCCGGCGGTTCGACCCTCCGGTTCCCCGCCCCGAAGATCCGCTCCAGCAGGGTGGGCGGCGGCCCGTAGCGTCGTTCGAGCTCGCGGGCACGCTCGGAATCTATGACCCGAACGATATCGAAGGCGTCCTCGAGGACACTGTCGTCATAGCGGAAACGGTTGCGACGCAGATTTTGCCAGCGACGTTCGATCACATCCTCCATGGCGTCGGCAATCTGTTCCTTCAGGGCCGCCCCGGCGCCTGGCAGCAGGGCATCGGCACAGCGCACCCGCACCGTGGTCGAGAGATTGCGGTCGCGCATGGCGTCAGTGAAGGTCCCTTCCACGTCTTCATCGGTTCCGACGTAGGCCTCGAGAGCACGCACCGCTGCCAGACCGACCGAGGAAGAATGGCCCCGCTCCAGTCCCTGGAGGACGATGGTCCGCACCGCCGGCCGACTGCAGACCGGCTCGATAGCCTCGATCGCGGCCAGTTTGACACTGGAGCTGTTGGAACGGTGAATCGACTGCCCGATCAATCGGGCGGCGACATCGCGATCGACATGGGCTTCCAGAACGGCGATCGCCTTGAGCTGGACCGAACTCGACGTTCCCGAGGTTGAAAGCAGTCGATCGAGAGCCGCGAGGATCGGTTCGGCTGGCAGCATCAGAGCCCCCACGTCGAGGGCTTCGAGCTGGACCGAGCTTGAATTGCGGTTGCTCAGGGCGGCGGCCACCGCCCGGGGAGCGGCCCGGGTTTCGGCGTGATTACGCAGGGTACGCAGAGCCTCGAGCTGCACGCTCGAGGTGATACCGCCCGAGTTGAGCAACTCCTCCAGGGCTTCGGCGGCATTCTCGTCGTTACGGGTTCCGGCGAACGAACGCACTGCTTCGAGCTGCACGCTCGAGGAATTGCCGCGGGCCAGACCGACCCGAGCCACACTTTGTACAGCCTCTAGCGAGGACCGGCCTGCAAGACGCAGGGCTTGCTGCTGTACGCTCGAAGAACTGGTTGAGGCTGCAGCCGCAGCCAGGACCTCGGCCGCCTCGGCCCGGTCGAGGTCCTCCTCGAGCGCGTTCAGGGCTTCGAGCTGCACACTCGATGATTCGGAGCGCCGGAGCAGGGCCACCACCGAGGGCCGTACCTCCGGCGCCAGCAGCTGGCCCCGCAGAGCCCGCAGAGCGGCGATCTGTACGCTCGACGATGTGCCCGAGACCAGGGCCCGGACCATGACCCGCTGCACCTCGGGACGGGCAACGTGCGGCGCCAGGGTCTGGATGGCCTCGATCTGCACGCTCGAAGAGTTGCCGCGGGCGATCGCCTCGTTGATCGCGGTGAGCACGTCCGCCTCGGTCGCCACCGGCCGCAGGGTGCGCAGGGCGAGCAGCTGGATACTCGAAGAACGGGCCGGCTCGCAGCCCAGACCGACGATCCGCCGGGCGAGGGGTGAGCCAAGGTGGTTCGCCAGACTCCGAATCAGTTCCTGCTGGCGGCTTGACGATTCCCGCCGCATGACATCCTCGAGCACATCGGCGGCGCTTAGATCGCCCTGACGGGCCATGGTCATGGCCACATCCCGCCGGAACTCCCACGAGGTGCGGGCATCGAAGAGAGCCGAGAGATTGGTCCCTTCACCCCGGCCGGCCCGCTCTGCGGCGAGGTCGAGCAGATGGTCGCGAGCCGAGTCACCGCGTGAGGAATCGGGCCAGCGGTCGATCAGGTACTCGTAGGCCGTGATTGCTTCGGCTGTGCGGCCCAGACGCTCGAGGGTGTATCCGATGTAGTACTGAGCATCGTCCGCCCGCCGCGAGCGCTCGTGATCACGGACGACCTGCCGGAAGAGTGTCAGGGCCTGCTCCAATCGCTCCTCGATGAGTTCTTCACGGGCCTGCAGGTAAAGTTCGTCGGCCTGCTCCTGGGCTCCGGCCCGTACGCCGGCGGCGAGCACCAGGGCGACTGAGAGCAGAACCGTGAGCACACCTGTAATCCGTTCGGTCCGACAGATCATCTCTGCACCTCCCGTGACAGTATTTCAGTCCGGTATTCCTCGCCGATCCAACCCGACGCCTCGAGGGCCTCGGTCACGGCGGCATCCATATCGAGGGCGATGAGCCGGTCATCGAGGCCGGTCATCGCCAGGGTGTGCCGGATCTGGCCCAGGCTCCAGTCGGTTTCCTCGCCTCCGCCGATCCCGGCTACATCTTCGAGGATGAATTCGGCCCGGCCGATCGCTGACAGGAAGACCGCGTCCCGCCCGGGATCGAGCCGCCTGGTGAGCAGGCGGCCATCCTGAATGAGTCGGCGGGCAGCGCCGCGCAACCGCTCCAGTTCGGCCTCCCGGGTCGAGCCCGGTTCCAGCTCCATGACCGTCCCCATCAGTTCGAGCACGCCCTCGACCCAGGTGGTACCCAGATCGGCCAGCAGCTCGGCGCGGGCCAGAGCATCGACCGCCTCGGCTTCGACGCTGAACGCCGGCTGCCCGGCTGCCGGTCCCACCTCACCCTGCCGCCCCCGAACGTCGGGAGCGGGAAAGAGCCAGCGCCCCAGTCCGAGTCCGACCAGCAGGAGGGCCGCTGCGGCCAGCGGCTGCAGGTAGCGTTTGAAGGGCCGCGGCCCCGTCGGACTCTCGGTGAGGAAAGGAAGCGGTGCCACAGCCAGATCGTGCAGGGCCCCGAGACCGGTCCGGGCTTCGCCAAGGGCGGTCCGACACCCGGCGCATTCCTGCAGATGCCGTTCGAGTTCGACCCGGCCGACGGGATCCAATTCACCGAAGAGGTATCTCTCCAGATCCGGTTCCCGATCCGGGCAGACGTGTGAATGACTGTCACTCATGGATTATCACCTGATCCTTCGGCTTCTCCGCGGGCAGGTCCGAGAACCGCGCCGAGTTTGCGCAGGCCCCGGAAAACCTGGGTTCGAGCCGTGACTTCCTCGCATCCCAGCACTCCGGCGATCTCGCGCATCGAGAGTTCGTCGAAGTAGCGGAGCACGACCGCGGCCCGCATCCCCTCCGGGAGGGTTCGCAGTGCCCGCTGCACCTCATCGGCCCGTTCCCGGCCCGCGAGCTGATTCAGAACCGCCCCCGGAGTTCCCGTTCTCCCCCCGCCTCTGTCCTCGTGCCAGGCCGTGTGCAGGCGCTGCCGGCTGGAGCAGCGCCGCTTCTCCTCGATAGCCCGGTTTACGGCGATCCGGCGCAGCCAAGGATAAAAACGGTCGCGGTCGGTCAGCCGCGGCAGGGCCTCGAGTGCCGCCAGCCAGGCGTTTTGCACGACGTCTTCGGCCCGGGTTCGATCTCCGGCAATGCCGGTCACGAGGTTCACGATCCGGTCGTAGTACCGCCGGTGAAGTTCGCCGTACCCATTCAGGTCGCCGGCCAGGGTCTGTTCTACGAGCTGGGCATCCGCCTGGGCCATCCGGTCATCGCTCCGCTGTCCGGGTTCACTCTTCATGGCGTCCTGGCCCCTGCGAATGTTGCACAGAAAAAACAGGGGCTCTCGTCGAGCCCCCGTACTCCACAGTATGTCCGACCGCCTTGCGGCCGCCATGCTCTTTCCTGCCCCGGGTGTGATACCTCCGGTGCAGGAGCCTCTCAATGCTCTCCATTCTCGACGATATACGCCGCCAGAGTGCGGGTCAGAGGCTGGTTTTCCTCCCAGTCCCAGTAGGTATTGCGGGTCAGGGAGATCAGCGAACGCCGGTAGGAAAGGTACGCTTCCAGGTAGGAACGCTTGGCCTCGGCCAGCCGCCCCTGGGTCAGCAGCAAGTCCTGCACGTTGAGAGTGCCGGCTTCGAACTGCTGCACGCTCTGCCGGTAGGCGCGTTCAGAGGCGTCGACGCTGCGGACCAGCAGCGACAGCCGGTCCTGGGCCTCGATGACCGAATCGACCACGTTCCGGATGGTCCGTCTGATGCTGATCTCGGTCTGTTCCCGCTGACGACGCACCTTTTCCATCTCGGCCAGCCGGGCGTTGATCTGAGCCCGGTTCTTGCCCCAGTCCCAGAGGGGTACGGTGAAGTTGACCGCCGCTCCCCGGGCCTGGTCGGGATCGGTGATGGCCTGATAGAAATCAGCCATGGTTTCATCCCGTCCCTCGAGACCCAGGGTCAGGCTGACCGTCCCCTTGATCGAGCCCCACGAACGGCGCTCCTCGAGGTCCATGACCTGGTATTCCATCGAGATCTCGTTGCGGCGCATGTCGGGGCGGTGTTCCAGAGCCCGCTCGGTGGCCAGGTCCACGTCGATGGCCACCGGGGTATAGGTCAGCAACGGCCGCACGTCGATATCGCGTTCCTGGGGGATCCCGATCTGCAGCTTGAAGTTGGCCTTCTCGCGGGTGAGCCGACCGGCGGTGCTCGAGGCCCGGTCGCGCCGGCTGGTCATTTCGATCTCCAGCGCCAGCAGGTCGAGTTCGGGGATGACCCCCCGCTGAAAAAGCCGGCGCCCGGCGGCATAGAGCTGATCGAGCCGGTCGCGCTCCTCGCGGGCGAGGATGTCGTAGTAGGTCCGCTCGAAGAGTTCGAAATAATCGTTCGAGGTGTCGTTGATGATGTCGATCTGCTCCTGCAGGAAGCTGATCTCGGTATTCTCGAGCTGCAGCTCGGCCCGGCGGATGGCCAGCTGGATGCGGTTGGGCTGCAGGATCGGCTGTTCGTAGCGCAGGTAAACCCGGCCGTAGTACGTCTTCTTGCCGGGGGTGTAGCTGAAGAGATCGTCGGTGGTGCGGTTCAGCACCCCGTTCAGGGAGATGACCCCGTTGCTGGGCAGGGGCTGGCGGATCGAGACCGAGCCGGAATAGCGGGCGCCCCGGGTGGAGAGCACGATCGGATCGCCGGTATCGGGATCGATGATTTCCTTGATTGACTGATCGAAATTGGGCAGGGTCAGGCTCATGCTCGCATTCGAGCGCAGACCTGCCCGCGAAGCCTCCAGGTTGTAGGTATCCCGCTCCAGATCGAGCCTGAGACGCTCCATGCGCCATGACTGGTCGAGGGCGAAGCGCAGGGCCTGATCGAGATCGAGGACGATCAGATTGCGCTGAACCGCCGGAGCGGGAGCCCCGACGGGCTGCTGGGCCCGGACGGAGAGGGGGAACAGGCACAGAACAACCGTCAGAAAGAGGCCGGTTACAGCGGGGATACGGTATGTCACCACCGGGGGACTCCTCGGGAATGGGGGGGCGGGGCACAGGTCTGGAGACGCTCCGGTCACCACCCGGTTCGACGCGGTCTCACCTTCGTACACCGTTTCGCAATGGCGCTCGCATTCGATACGTTACCGCACGTACGAAGCGGTGTACCTAGAAAGTAGGGAGTTCAGAAGACTATCGCCAGAGTGTTGCGGAGGGCCAGATCGGTGTTCTTGACCCCGGCCGGCGGCCGGCTGTCGTGAACGACCCGGAAACCGGTCTGCAGCGAGAGCGGTCCCAGGAGCCGGATCTGCACCGAACCGTCGCCGAGCATACGGTAGTCGCCCCGGCGGCCCAGGAGCGGTTGCAGGTAAATCTGGGTACCGAAAAAGATATCGGCGGTCACGCCCCAGCCGATACTGAGCAGGATCGAGCCCCGCCAGCCGTCGGTCGAAAGCCCGCCCTGCAGTTCTTCGGCCTCGTGCATGACGATCAGGCCGAGGTCAAAACGCCGCTCCAGTTCGGCCCCCTCCGGATCGGTGACAGGCCGTGAGAAAAGAGCGGTCCGCAGGCCGGCGCCGACCAGCAGGCGCCGACGCAGCCGTACGAAGGCGTCCCGCTGGAGCTGGGCAAAGGCTTCGAACCGGAGATGGTCCGACAGGAACAGACCGTAGCGCAGATGTCCCATGGCATTGTCGGAGACTTTCCGGGAACGGGCGGTCCGGTACGATCCACCCGCCACCAGCTGCAGCAGGTGGGCTCCGGTCCGCCAGCGGACGATCCCGTTGCCTTCCAGTTCGCGGTATTCGGTGTTGCCCCGCTGCAGGTTGAAACCCAGCTGCAGGGCACCCTGCACACCGGAACGGGGCTGACCGGTCAGGATGCTCTCGATATTGACGATCTGGGCCCTCGCGGCCGGTGGGAAGGCCGCCAAACCGACGAGCACCAGCCCGACCAGGACCATTCGGATCGGGATCGCAGGGCGGAAATCGACCGGAAAGAGATTCACGTTACATCGCCTTGAGACGGGCGATACGTTCCGAGGTGGGGGGATGAGTACTGAAGAGGTTCTTGGCCCGTTTCTCGAACGATTTGATCGGATTGACGATATAGAGATGCTGGGTGGCCCGGTTGGCCACCTCGAGCACCTCGGCATCACCCGAGATCTTCTGCAGCGCCCCGGCCAGCCCGGCCGGGTAGCGGGTCAGCTGGACCGCCCCGGCATCGGCCAGATACTCACGCTTGCGGCTGATCGAAAGCTGCAGCAGGCGGGCGAAGAGCGGGGCCAGGACGGCCGCCAGGATGGCCAGGATGAGCAGGAGCCCCTCGCCTCCCCCCGAACCGGAGCGGCGCCGGCGCGCTCCCCCCCGTCCCCCCCAGAACAGGCCGCGCAGGAACATGTCGCTCACCAGGGCGGTCAGACCCACCAGCACCCCGATCAGCGTCTGCAGGCGGATATCGTAAAAGCGGATGTGGGAAAGTTCGTGCGCCATCACCCCCTGCAGTTCGTCGCGGGTGAGCTTGGAGCGCAGGCCGGTGGTGATGGCCACCACCCCGTGTTCGGGGTCGCGGCCGGTCGCAAAGGCGTTGGGGGCGGTGTCGTCGATGAGGTAGATACGCGGCATCGGCAGCCCTCCGGCCAGGCAGAGCTCCTCGATGACGTTCCACAGTTCGGGATCGTCCGGTTTGTGAATCTGCCGGGCGCGGGAGACCGCCAGGACCATCCGGTCGCCGGCGAAATAGGCCACCAGGCTCCAGACGATGGCGACGATTCCGAAGATGCCGAGAAAGCCGGGGCCCTCGCCCATCCAGGCCTCACCGATCAGGTATCCGAGGGCCGCCACCAACACGATGAAAGCGAATACCAGAAAAGTTGACTTGCGCTTGTTGGCGCTGATATGGGCGTAGAAGCTGCCCATGGTTCTCTGACCGTCGTCCTGTGTCATGGTCCTCTCCCCGGCTTACACCGGGCCCCCTGCGGCCGGTGTCAGCGCAGATCGACCCGGGGGACCTCGCGCTCGGCCTCGCCGATCTCGAAGAAGTCTTCCTGGCCGAAGGTAAACATCCCGGCCACGATATTGGCCGGAAACTGTTCGATCCGGGTGTTGAAGGTCATGACCATGTCGTTGTAGTGCTGGCGCGAGAAGGAAATCTTGTTCTCGGTGGTGGTCAGTTCCTCCTGCAGCGACATCACATTCTGGTTGGCCTTTAGATCGGGGTAGTTTTCAACCAGGGCGAAGAGCTGGCGCAGTGCCCCGGTGAGCATGTTCTCGGCCTCGCCCTGGGCTTTGACGCCTTCGGCGTCGATGGCCTGGTTGCGCGCCTCGATCACCCGCTGCAGGGTTTCCTGCTCGTACTCCATGTAGTCCTTCACGGCTTCGACGAGATTGGGGATCAGATCGTAGCGGCGCTTGAGCTGAACGTCGATCTGCGACCAGGCGTTGCGAACCCGGTTGCGCAGGGCGACGAGAGCGTTGTACACGCCGATCACCCAGAGAATGATCAGAACCGCGATCGCACCGATCACTATGAGGACGATTTCCATCTTCTTCTCCTGACATCTTCGACCGGATTGCGGAGCCCGATGCCCCCGACCGGTATTGATACGCAGGAAGCGTCCTGCTTTTTCGGGAGCCGTTCGCCCGCAAACCTCCACTTGGGACAGGAGCCTAGTGTAGCGTCCATCCGGAAACTCCGGATGGACACGAGCGTGGTTCCCGAGGCGGAAACGAGCCGTTTCCGGACGGGAACTAGTGTAGCGAATCCGAACACCGGCTTCATCCGGTAAAGCAGTTTCGCCTCCGCCTCCGTTGACCCTTTCGGGACTCACCGCCTATACTGCGCCTGACGGAGGCCACATGCGCTTGTCTTCATCCGGAGATTCCGGACGGGCACGAGCGGTGTTCCCGAAGCAGACGCTCCCCGAAGAGCCCTCGCTGGACGGGAACGAGGTATGGATATGGAACCGAACCGAGAGGCAGCCTGGCAACTGCTGACAGCCTGGACGCAGAAGGAGAACCTGCTCCACCACGCCCTGGCGGTCGAAGCCGCAATGCGCGCCTACGCCCGCCGTTTCGATGAAGACGAGGAAAGATGGGCCGTGACAGGGCTCGTCCACGACCTGGATTACGAGAAGCACCCGACGGCTGAAGAGCACCCACGAGTGGGGGCCCGGGTTCTCGAAGAAGAGGGGTACCCGAAGGATGTGATAGACGCCGTGCTGGCTCACGCTCCCTACACCGGCGTGCCCCGGGAAACCCTCATGTCCAAAGCTCTTTTCGCTGTGGACGAACTCACCGGCTTCATCGTGGCGGTGGCGTTGGT
>Ga0180432_10001353_pt1 | contig 38904 bp, 36 predicted proteins | sample SS_ome_10_FD_132414 | JGI IMG/M metagenome (GOLD analysis project Ga0180432, IMG submission 132414) | Hypersaline lake sediment archaeal communities from the Salton Sea, California, USA - SS_1_MS_2 metaG | ecosystem: Environmental > Aquatic > Non-marine Saline and Alkaline > Hypersaline >... | reverse complement strand
TTTCTTCTGCATGGTTGCTCCTTTCAAAAAAGTTTAAATTATTTTCTAGCCTGATATTATCTAAAAATCAGGCCGGAGTAGCCATTGCTTTTTTCAACCTCCAACTATGGATGGGACATCCTCTCTTATTTTGCGGTTAAAATGGTGCAGTGAGGTTATGAAAGGGAAAATATGAAACCAAAAAAGAAAAGAGGAAAAGATGAGTGAGATAAAGACTGAATCAAAAAGTACAAAAGCCAAAATCTACAAAAATGTGATATGGGCGTTAATTTGTGGCGCTTTAGGTATACTATCAACTTTAAATCAAGCCGTCTGTATTGGAGGACTGTTAACACTGTCTGGACTTATTTTGGGAATTTTATCACTTATAAAAATAAAGAAAAGCCAAGGAATGCTAACAGGCCGTTGGCTGGCATTATTCTCGCTATTACTCTTTGTTGTTTATATCGTTCTTATGACTATTAACATTACTACCTTTAATCGCTCTATTCACTATGCAGCAATAAGGGGAAACCTTGTAGAAATAAAATCTAAGTTGGCAAAAAACCCTAAACTGATTAATAAAGAGGACAGATACGGCTACACTCCACTGCATTTTGCTGCCAAAGAAGGGCATAAAGAAGTGGTAGAATTTTTATGTGACTGTGGAGCAGATTTAAACGCCCATAACAAATTTGGCGAAACTCCTTTGGATTATGCCATAGAAAACGACCACAAAGAAGTGGTGGATTTCCTACATAAGTACAGTAGTAAAATAAATGAATAAGCAAGGCAATCGTTAAAATGGTGCGTGATATGAGGAATGTTTATCTCTAATGAAAAAGTTCATTATTCTTTTCGTTGCGGGTATTTTGATTACGGTTGTGGTTGGAATTGAAATCTATATCTGGAGGTCTTTGACTTTCATAAGAAGACAAATCACTGGTGACCTCGATGGACATTTATTACGTCAACTATGTAAACCCTCGCAAAGAATGTTTGTGGGTTATCTGCTCGGCTTTTTTGCAGCACTTGTTATATTGATTCTGTGCTTCCCGAGTATTAAATGGAAGTATCAAATTGTTTTGGCTATGTCAGTAGGTATGTTTCTTACATTGCTCATTTTTATAGCAAACAGCGGGCCGAAGAACAAGAAGTAGTCACTTTTACAATCATCAGGCAATCGTTAAAATGGTGAGGTGAAACAGATAAGCAGAGGGGAAAGACAGGGTATGTGGGGCAACATTTCTTTATATCAATATAAGCGCGATAATAACTGCTCCAACCACCAAGATAATAAACGCTATGAATAGCTCTTCTCGGCTTGTACCTGACCTGCAAGGGTTCGGCCTGTTCCTTCTTAAGAATCGCCTGGGCTGCTTTTTTAATTCCCCCGAAGACATATTACCACCTAATTAAAGTATAACAAATATTTGATGGATATGAGAAAACTCCATTATAACATTGCTAAAAGCAATTCAAAACCCCTATAAATGGCTTTTCAAGTTCTGATATACTGTGGTAATTATTTTCGGACTTAATAGAACTTTGGCCAAAACTTTCAATTGAGGTTCGCAGGATGATTGTTACAATGGTGTCCGGCTTCGCCAGAGGCTACGCCGCGACAAGCGGGGTTTACGCAGGGGCAAAAAGAGGGAAGCCCTTCGACTTCGCTGTGCTTCGCTCCCTTCGACAAGCTCAGAGCAGGCAGGACAGGTAGTGGAAAAAGATTAAAAGTTTAAAAATGTTTTTCTTTGATAGTATTACTTATTCACAGATTCTCTCGGCAGGCCCTGTATCCTAAAAACCCAAGCCTGTACGCATGGTCGGTTTTGGGGGTTCTGGAGGGACTCGGGAATTTCGATAACCAGGCCATCTTGTTCGTTATCGAGCCATTTCAAAGATTTCTCGCCCAACAAGTCTTTGTATCCCAGCATTACGATTTTGGAGCCTTTTTTCGGTTTGAGCTTCCTGAGCTGCAACTTTTCCCCCGGCCATTTAGTTACGATGGCATATATATACTTGTTATCTTTGCTGCGGGTAAAGCGGATGTTTTCACCCTCACTGTCATACTTCCACGCTCGTGTTTTATAAATAGCCTGGCCGTTGACTTTAAGCCAATCCCCGGTATAGCGGAGCCATTCAATAGTTTCCTGCGGCCACTTGCCATTGGGCATAGGGCCAAAGGCCACCTGGAAGTTTCCACCTTTGGAAGCTGAGTCGATAAGGGTGTTAAGTATCCATGACTTTGGCTTATAATGCACTTTACCATCGGCGTAGTCCTGCGTGCGGTAAGAGAAGGCACTTCCACAGGGATAAATGACCTGCCAGGGACGAACTGTTCCACCTTTGCCGTATGTTCTTTCGGGAGTGCTGTAATCGCCATAATCTTCGACACCACGTTTGCGGAACATCGCATTTGGTTGAATGGTGCGGGCCATCTTGATAGTCTCAAGCATATCCGGCCAGAAATCGCTGCGCATTGACATATCGAGAGACACCACATTGATTGGGCCGTATTTGCTCAGGATTTCACTAATTTGCGTTCGGTGCCTCAGCACCATTCGCTTCCAGCCCTGCGGGTCGCTTTGGCGGGTATAATTTTTGTCCGACAGCCAGTGCCATCTATCGATTCTGAAATCAGCGTCGTACCAGTCGATATGCGAAAAGTATAAACCGATGCCGACACCGCGTCGACGAGCAGCGTCGGTTAGCTCCTTTACAACATCCCGGCTGAAAGGCGTCTCCATGATGCTGTAAGCAAGGTCACAATCCTCGATTTCTCCCACATGACCATCATCGTACCGGAATCGTCTTTTCACATGCGTTTTTGTATCAAACATGCTGAAGCCATCGTGGTGCTTGGTGGTGAAGGTGAAGTACCTGCAGCCTCCGATTTTCACCACGTCGAGCCACTCGTCGGCATCAAATTGGGTGGGGTTCCAATCCTTGTAGAGCTGTTGATATTCCTCGCGCAGAGCGTTCATATCGGGGGTACTCTTTCGGCGCAGAATCCAGGACTCATGTCCATCAACAAGACAATACGGGCCCCAATGTATGCGCAGACCGAACTTCATGTCCATCCATTTTTCAATTGCCTGGGCCGGTGCGTGTTGATAATCCGCATCAACCGAACCGCCCCAGGGAGTTAGCCGTTTTTTAATTTTATCGTGGTCATCTTTAAATCTGAACGGCTTGCCGCCGATAATCTGATCTGACGTGATGGTCGGACACAAGTATCTTTCAATGTGCTGCACAACCAGAGCCGTACCCTGGAAATGACTGCAATAAGGTTTTTTGTCCGGATTGTACATCGAATCTGTCAGGTCGCGCATCAGAAATACGTTCAGACCACGAGATAACGATTTGCGGATACCGAAAGGTCTTTGCAATACGCACATATTAATGTGAACACCCATAATAATCACATTAGTAATGCCCCGTTGCTTCATGAGGTAATAGGCTTCGGAACTGTCGGTGATGGCATCGGCTTGATGAATTTCGATAGTTTCTATCTGTCTGGTCCAGGGGCTGCCCTGTTCACATTTTGGCGTGCAGTCACAGCCGCCATCGGAATCATCAATAGGTAAACGTGGTTCCCGTGGCCGAACCCGAGATGGAATTGTCATTTTAACTTCCGGTGCGTTACGGGCCAGTTTACGTTGTGGCGTATCCTTGTAGAAGTCCATTGTGTCGCTTGGGGCATGGATTATCAAAACACCTTGTCTGCGTAATTCTTCGACAACTTCGTTCATTCGCCCAGCCATTTCCGCGACCCGCTGCGTGGCCCCTTTGCACCAGTGCTTATTCCACATATCACAGATAACAACAGCCGTTTTCTCAGGCGCTAAGCGAGCCGTCTCTTCGACCACTTTTAGATTGCCGCTTACCGGTTCTGTTTCTGTTAGTCTTCTGGTATTTAAAACAAGCATTCGGTTGTCTTGCTTAGCCTGAATGGGAACTGTAAAGCAAAAACAAGTCATAAATGCCAAAATAATTAGTCTCTTACTTGTACTACCAACCGGCTTTGGGCAACTTAAGAAAGATAAATGACTCATGAGTAAAATTGTCCTTTGTATTAACCGGGATTTCCTGTCCCTACCAAAAATTCCGGTTCATTACTTTGAGCATAATATAGTAAGTTTTGAGAAAGAACAATGCTGAAATTAATTGCAGAGTCTTTTTGAGATACATCCGGCCAGGAGGTAGCACAGCAATGCCACAATAATCAGGGCAGTAAAGCCGACGGAAATCGCCAAAAGTGTGCCCAGAACCGCTCCCGTCACGGAGGCAAAACCATTGACACCCCACGCCCACGGAACAAGCGGCCTGCTGCGGGCCTCAAGCTGCCTAAGCCCTGTCGGAAAGGGCATTCCCATAAAAAATGCCAAAGGCCCTGTAATCGTCACTCCGAGCAGAATCCGGAACGGCCGCGAAAAACCAACCAGCCAATCGAATGAAACCGTCATAAAAACTATTTCAGCAATGCCGATAACAATAACCGCCGATACCGCCATCCAGATTAAAGTGTGTGCCTTTTTTGCAGGACGCAGCAGACGGCCGCAGAGAAGAGAGCCGCAGCCGGAAAATACCAAAAAACCAACCAGAGTCACTGACACGCCGAAAATGGGGTGCCCTATCAGAAGCGTCATTTTTTGAATAAAACCCATCTCCACAAACATATACGCCAGACCCAGCAGAAGAAAATAGACAACCGCTGCAAATTTTTGGGAACGAACCTGCTTGATTGGTTTTGCTATGAACAAAGGCAGCAGAATAAACAGGCAACTGGCGCAGACGGCCTGGAGCAGGGTCGCTGCCAGGACCAGATAACCCCATTCGGAAAAAACCAGCCATCGACGCCCCATAGTGCGGAACATATGCGGCAGAGACCTCCATCTGAAAAAGTCAAAGAAGTACGGCTTATCATCGGTGGCCGGGCGAATGTTGTAGGCGTAATTACGATAGAAGTCCTCGTATTCGTCCGAGAGAATTTTTTGGGCGCTTTGGTAATAGAGAGGTTCCGGCAGTTTGTGAAACCGGTTGGCTTCCTTCGCACCGATACCGGGCAGATGGACAAGGTCGAAAGAACGCTCCCCGGCAAACTCGTATGCTTTTGCAATTTGGAGCTCTGTAAAAGGCCGTAGTGATACAAGAATTGTGCCTGTTGTATGCATTCTCCGAATCATTATTATGTGTTCGGCCGGCTCGGTTATGCCTCGGCGCCGCAGTACCTCGCTTATGGTCGCCAGCATCTTTAGACTATCTCTCGGCGGAGTCTTGAGTGTTCGAGTTATACTCAAGATACCATTCGGAGCCAATCGGCGCAGGGCCTGCTCGATGGCCTCGATGGTATATAGGTGGCTTTCATTAAGGGCATATAATCCCGCCGCAGAAGAGCTAAAAGAATCCAGCAATGAAATGCTGATAATGTCGAAGAGCTCACCGGTTGTTTGGAGAAAGCTTCGACCTTCGGCAATAACAACTTTCACGTCGGCCCGTCGGTATAACCGGCCGGAAAACTCGCCAAACTTTTCACGAACCAAATCTATTATCTGGCCGTTCATCTCCACCGCTGTAACCTTCCGAGTGTTGTGAGTTACCGCCTGGCCGACGTCAGAACCGCCGCCGGCACCTATAACGCAGACCTTCGGCCCACTCACTAAATGATATACAATCGCCGAAGTCGTATGGTCATAACAGTCCCAGTCACCGGGTTTCTCAAAGTGATTCACGGCTGAGACTCCATCGGCATCGCTGATAATTACTATCTGTCGAGGCAGAGCGCCATCGTAAGTTATGCTCAGACCCGGAAAGTATCGAATAGCAGGCGCCTGAACGCAGTCCAGCCGCCCTAAGGGACTATAACGAACGGATGATTTTTGGGCCTGCGGCAGGTTGCTATAGTAAAGAAGCGACTTGTTCTGGGAAATTTTGATTTCAAGTTTGACCGGCCCAATCGAACTAAAAGCCCAAAGCCAGATACAGGCACAAATAATTGTCGCTATAACCTGCCGGGCCGACAAGCCAAATGCCAGAATAAGCGCCGCAAGAAACGCGGCAAAGCTGATTACCAAAAGTAATTGTTCGGGCGAACTGCCATACATCAATATTACAATCGCACCCGCTCCCAAACCGGAGCCAATCATATTGTAAAAGTACAAACGGTGGGCTTTATCGGCAAATACCGTAAATGCCAATGCCATAAAGCTGCCCGCAAAGAAAAAAGGGATGAAAAACAGCAGGTAGTACGCAAAAAGACAAAGTATCTGGCGCCGGTCCCATATCAACTGCAGCTCATCGAGCGGAACTTTCCGGCATAGCTGGAAAACAACCGGTACCGTCAACGCCAGGGAGAAAGCGAAATACCATAGAGCTTTTTTGTAATGGGTTGTCAGCGATTTTGCGGCGATGGCAACAAACGTCCCCCCTGCTCCAAAGCCCAGCAAGGCCGTACTGATGACCATAAAAGAGAGATGATGCCAGTGGCCGACCGATAACACCCGCACCAGAACAAGTTCCAGCCCGAGCGCTGCTGCGGAAATCAAGAAGATAGAAATTGCAATTACTATCATTGTTGTTATTCGTTCTTATTTATTTACACGCCCGGTCATAGGAACAAATCGTACCGGCAGAAGGCCTTTGCTGTGAACCTCTCCCTTTTCATCTTTGCTAATCAGCACAAGAGTTTGGATGCCGAAGGGACTTCCCACAGGAAGAATCATCCTGCCGTTTGGTTTCAATTGTTCAATCAAAGGCGGCGGTACGAGGCCGGCCGCAGCCGTTACGATAATTGCATCAAAAGGCCCTTTCTCCTTCCAGCCGAAGTAACCATCGCCCGCTTTGGCAAATACATTTCCGTAGCCCAGCTTCTTCAGTCGTCCTTTGGCTGATTTGGCAAGCTCTTCAAGGATTTCGATTGTATAAACTTCACGCGCAATTTCGGCACAGACTGCCGCCTGATACCCGGAACCGGTTCCGATTTCAAGAACTTTCGACCGGGTGCCGATTTTCAAATACTCGGTCATATAGGCCACAATGTAGGGCTGGCTTATCGTTTGGCCCAGACCTATCGGGAGGGGATGGTCATTGTAAGCCCTTCGCAAATCGCTGCGCAACACAAATGCGTGTCTTGGTACCGTGCGCATCGCTATTAGAACATTTGGGTCGCGGATTCCCTCTCCGCGGATATATGTGGCCACCATTCCTGTTCGTTCTTTGATGCGCTCACCAAAAGCAGGGTGTTTATGTTCCGGCCGAAGTATTTCTTCTTTTGCTGACTTCGCCTTTTCTGCGCAAGGTTCATTTGCATCGCCAGCCTGATTTGAGTCAGCCCCTCTTTTTTCCGAAGCAAAAGCAAGCCCACAACTTGTTGAACTCTTAACGGCAATAATAAGAATAATCAGAAGCGGTAATAGCAATGAAAGCGATACGAATGTTCTCTTCTTAACAAATCCTCGACAATCCTCGGCCATTTTACTATCCTTTCCGGAATTGTTACTGTCCTGCCTCGGATAGCATAATCACTCACAACGCAGGACATTGTACCATATCTGTAAAAGAGAGGACTAATTTTTTCACAAAAAGGCAGCTCCGGGATTTTCCCCGGGGCAATTCATACATATTCGGCGGCTTCCGCCCTAAGTTTATTGTTCAACAAACCTTATACTTTCGCAGTGTTTTTGCCGATATAACTACCAAACTTTTGTAAAAAACCACTTGCAGCGCACAGAACAGTTTTTATAATGGTAAATAGTATCTGAACAAATAACGATATAGGCAATGCGATATACGAATATGCGGGTGTAGCTCAGTGGTAGAGCGTCACGTTGCCAACGTGAATGTCGTGAGTTCAAATCTCATCACCCGCTGTACCGGCTTTCTCAAGGATGAAAGGATGATATAGTATCGGTGAGTTACCGGCTAAATTGTAGTTTGGCGTTGGTCGCTGATATGTTAAAAAATCTGATATTTGGCTAAGGGAACTCTTTACCCTGATGCCTTTTTTGTTTAGTATTACAAAGCAGTGAAATTTATTTGTTCAGGAGCGCCGAAATGGACCAGGAGCAAGAGCAGTCAACAGCACCAAAAAACACGGTAACAATCGAAGAAGCAGGGCCCTGCAAAAAGAAGCTGATTGTAGAGATACCGGAAGAATCAATAAAGAGCGCAACCGACGAGCGGTATGAAAATTTGCGTAAAGAAGCAGTAGTGCCGGGTTTTAGGAAGGGACGGGCGCCTCGGCGGCTTCTGGAAAAAAGATTCGGTAAAGAAACGACCGAGCAAATCAAACTTAAACTACTGGCTGATGCCAGCGATTCGGCCGTCAAGGATAACGAACTTAATGTCCTTCGTGAGCCGGACATCGATTTCAAAGAGATTGAACTGCCTCAAAGCGGGCCGTTAAAGTTTGATTTCGAAGTAGAGGTCAGGCCGGAATTTGACCTGCCTCAACTGGAAGGCATTGAGGTAAATAAGACAAAACTTCAAGTTACTGACGAGCAAATCGACAGAGAAATTGAGAGGTTACAAAGATGGTCGGGCACCTGGGTGCCGAGAGGCGACGGCCAGGTCCAGGCGGAAGACCAGATAATTGCCGATGTTATCCTAAAAACCGAAGACGTCGAAGAAGAGGAAAAACTTGACAACATCGAAATCTTTGTAAGGGCGAATGGTTTTGTAGGAGCAATTCCGGTCGAAAAACTCGATGAGCTTCTCATCGGCGCAAAAACCGGCGACAGCCTACAAACAAGCATCGAAGTCGCAAAAACCTATTTCAAAGAACAATATCGCGGCAAAAAAGTGGATATCAAGATTGATATCAAAGATATTAAATGGCTCAAACCCCCTGAGCTGGACGAGAATTTCTTCAACAAACTTGGCGTCGAAAACGAAAGCGAACTGCGCAATACACTCTCAGATTCCCTCCAGGGTCGGTTAGAGCAACAGTCCAGAACGCAGATGTCGGAGCAGATTTATAAGTATATGCTTGATAACACCGATTTTGAACTGCCCGCTGACATCGTCGCCGACCAGGCCACTATGCTGCTGCAAAGACAGTATACCAATCTGATTAGGCAGGGACTGCCCAAAGAACAGCTTGAAGAGCAGATGGAGCAACTGCAGGCCGCGAGTGCACAGCAGGCCGGCCAACAACTTAAAACATTCTTTATAATGGACAAGGTTGCTGAAAAGCTCAATATAGAAGTAACCGAAGAAGAGCTTAACGGCCATATCGCACAATTAGCCATCCAAAGGGGACAACGCCCGGAAAGACTAAGAGAAGATATGACGCGCGACGGCTCACTGTCACAATTCAGATTGCAGGTAAGGGAGGATAAATGTATCGCTAAATTGCTTGAATCGGCTAAAATAACCGAAGTCGAGCCTAAAAAAGAAACCAAGAAAAAGAAAAAAACTGCCAAAAAAGCCGCAACAACTGAGAAAAAAGCACCCAAAAAACGCAAAACCGCAGCTAAGAAGAAAACTGATAAGTAAAATTATCCGATAAAAAGTGTATCCTGTACAACGTCAGGCAGGATAAAAAACTGGAATTTTATAAAGGAAGCGACAAATGTCTATTGAGCATCCCGGAAGAAACATTGTCAATGGCTCCCATTTTGCCATAAACAGCCAAGTTCAGCCCAAAAATACCACCGAGATTTATAACCAATACGGCCAGTATCAGCAATATCGTCAGATGAGTCTTGATGATATGCTTCTTGAAAACAGAATTATCTTTCTCATCGGCGAAATATCCTACGCAAGGGCCGCCGAAGTCATTATGAAGATGCTTTATCTGGACAATTTAAAACGCAATAGTGAAATCAGTCTCTATATCAATTCCCCGGGTGGAAGTGTTGATGATACTATGGCGATTTATGACACAATTCGTTTTGTCAGCTCTCCTGTTGCCACCTTTTGTATCGGCAGAGCCCAGTCCGGCGCCGCGATAATCCTGGCGGCGGGAACAAAAGGCAAACGTCACGCCCTTGAACATGCTAAAATTATGCTCCACCAGCCCTGGGGCGGTGTTACAGGCCAGGCTGCCGACATTAAAATTCAGGCCGAAGAAATTCTAAAAGCAAAAACTATGATAAATGAGCTTCTGGCAAAACACAGCGGTCAGCCCGTTGAAAAAATCGCCGAAGAAACCGAAAGAGACAGATATATGACCGCCGAAGAGGCTCTCAAATACGGTCTTATCGATGAAGTACTCCGCGAGGAAGAGGAGAAAGAAGAAGAGAAACAAAAGAAAGAAAAAGATAAGAAGTAAAAACACAGCAAAATACGGGAAACTAATATGACAGTTAATCAAAACCTGGTGCCGATAGTAATTGAAAAAAGCGGCCGAACAGAACGTGCCTACGATATTTATTCGAGGTTGCTTAAAGACAGAATAGTTTTTCTCGGTGGTGCAATCGACGATGCAGCCGCAAATCTAATTATCGCACAGATGCTGTTTCTGAGCAATGAGGACAGCAAAACCGACATCCACTTTTACATCAACTCTCCGGGCGGCGCAATAACCGCAGGCCTGGCTATTTATGATACTATGCGGTTTTTACGGTGCGATGTCGCAACTTATTGCGTCGGACAGGCCGCCAGTATGGCCGCACTACTGTTGACAGGCGGAAAACCGGAAAAAAGATTCCTCCTGCAAAACAGCAGAGTCCTTCTGCACCAGCCATTGATAGCAGGAGTCCTCCAGGGCCCCGCCACCGACCTGGACATCGAAGCAAAAGAAATTCTTCGACTCCGCAGCCGAATTTATAGTATATTAGGCGAGCATACCGGCAAAAGCGCCGAGCAAATAGAAAAAGATTGTGACAGAAATCTCTGGCTCGAAGCCGATGAAGCAATAAAATACGGTCTGGTCGATAGAATAATAAAGAAAGCTCCTGAAATCGTCAGGGAAAAACAAGAAAGCTAAAAAGTGAAAACCAAATACCCAAAACTATATGCTATACACTATACGCTGTACGCTATTTTCTCTGGTTTTTTGCTCGCCGCTATTGCCGGCTGTGACGGGGCCGCCGGTCCGGACCCGCTCAAAGAGGAAATCAACACCTTAAAACAGGAAAAAAAACAACTGACCCGCCAAATGGAGCAGTCCATCTCGGAAAACGAAAAATTGAAAAAGCAAATCATGGTTCTCTCCGGCCTGCCCACCGACACAAAACTCGAAAACTTCTACAACCTCCAGAGGGTTAAAATTACCGGATTTACTAATTTTTACGATAAAGACAAAGACGGCCGTAGGGAAAAACTCATCGTTTACATTCAGCCGATTGACCAGGACGGCGACGTGGTAAAGGCCACCGGCTCAGTCGATGTTCAGCTATGGAACCTCAACAAAGCCAATGGCAAGGCCCTGCTTGGCCAATGGCACGTTAAGCCTGATGAACTCAGGAAGCTTTGGTTTGCAACACTAGTAACTATAAATTACAGGCTGACATTCGACGTAGCAGACAAAATCGAAAAATTTGAAGAGGCCTTAACAGTCAAGCTTACCTTCACTGACCACCTCTCCGGCAAGGTCTTCAAACAACAGAAAGTCATCGAGCCGTAAAGTGCGTATCTCCTATTGCAAAATGAGAAGGACCGACTCTCAGAGACATATTGATGAACAAAAATCTGATTATACCAAAGGACAAAATAGCTGATTTTTGCGAGCGTCATCATATTCGCCGGCTTGCTGTTTTTGGCTCAGCACTACGGGCAGATTTCTCGGCCCAATCCGATGTGGACATTCTGGTGGAGTTTCAACCCGGTTCTGAGCCGGGTTTTGGTTTCTTTGATATGCAGAACGAACTTTCGAACCTGCTTGCCCGAAACGTAGAGCTGCATACTCCAAATTTCTTAAGCCGATACTTTCGAGACGCCATCCTTAGCGAAGCCGAGGTGCAATATGTCCAAAGCTGACGATGTTGTTCGTTTGCGCCATATGCTTGATGCCGTTCGCAAGGTGATAGAGCTTACAAGAACATCTGAACGCACCGACCTCGATAAAGACGAGAAACTTGCACTGGCGGTGGTACGACTTCTGGAGATTCTCGGAGAAGCAGCGAAAAAAGTTTCTCAAAAATGCCGACAGGACTATCCAGCTATCCCATGGCGACAAATCGCAGGAGCAAGAGACCGTCTAATTCACGGCTATTTCGATGTTGACCTTGATATCGTATGGAAAATCGTTTCTGTTGACCTTCCCCCTTTAGTGGCCCAGTTGGAAAAAGCCCTCTCGAATAATGGGCTGTAAGCTTATCGTTTTAGGCCAGTCTTCCAAATCACCCAGCGATATGTAAATCCTCTTGCAGAAACGCTCCCGCTTTATAAAATACCGGTATGAAGAAATTCCTAAACAGGATAATATGCGGCGATTGTATAGAGGTCTTAGGCAGAGTTCGCAAACCCTTTGCCGACCTCATCTTTGCCGACCCGCCTTTCAATATCGGCTATAAATACGACGAATACAAAGACAAGCTAAAAAAAGAAAAGTACATTGCCTGGACAAAAGACTGGATAACCGCCTGCACAAAAGTCTTAAAACCGCACGGCTCATTCTACATCGCAATAGGCGATGAATATGCCGCCAATGTAAAAATCATTGCCGACGAACTGGAACTTATTCTGCGCAACTGGATTATATGGCACTACACCTTCGGCCAGCAAATGAAAAACAAATTCGCCCGCTCGCATACACATATTTTTTATTTCGTAAAGGACAAAAAGAACTTTACTTTTAACGACCATTCAGTTCGTGTTCCTTCCGACAGACAACTGCTTTATAATGACAAACGCGCCAATCCAGCCGGAAAAATGCCCGACGATGTTTGGAACGGATACTCTCGCATCTGCGGAACTTTCAAAGAACGACTCGGCTGGCACCCCTGTCAAATGCCCGAAAATTTGCTAAAAAGAATCATTGCCGTAAGTTCAAATCCTTCTGATTGCATCCTTGACCCCTTTAGCGGCTCAGGTACTACACTTGCCGCCGCTTACCAGCTTGGCAGAAATTACCTTGGAATAGACATTTCCGAAAAGTACGTTAACAACGCGAAGAAACGTTTAGCCGAATTATCAAAAAAACAATCAGAAAATTTGTTTTTCAATACCACCGAACTCACTCAGATAAAACAGCTTGTTTCTGATATGCAGATTAATCCCGACAGAATCGTCGATGATGAAAATCTTTTGAACCTTTTTACAAAACAGCTTTCGACAAGAATGAACAACGGCAAGTTGTACCGAATCGAAAACATAGCAGCTACTTTAAAGGATTTGTCTGGTTGAATAGCACTCACCTTAAGAACGTTTTGCTCATCTTTTTGCCGCTTATCGCCAGTGCGGTAATGTTGACGGTCATCCAGCCGCCAATAAGCTTTTCGGTTCTGGCCTGGGTAGCACTGCTTCCTTTTATCCTTACCTGCTCACCCCAAGCAAAACCGCTTCCGCTGGCCCTTGCCGCCTATTTAGTCTCGGCCTGTTACTGGCTCGGCAATCTGTACTGGATGGCGCCGTTAACCTTCAGCGGCTGGCTGGCCTTTTGCCTCTACACGGGGCTGCTTTGGCCGCTGCTTGTATTTGCCCTGCGTTACTGTAGAGCAAAAAAAGTACCCCTATTTTTGGCTGTGCCTGTCTTATTTGTCGCCGCCGAACGCCTTCAGGGCCTTTTCCTCGGCGGTTTCTTCTGGCGGTTTCTGGCACACAGCCAATACGCCAATACCACACTCATCCAGCTCGCCGATATCTTCGGTGCCGCCGGTATCTCTTTCCTTGTTGCAATGGTAAATGGATTAATAGCCGACTTATTCATTGCCGTTCGCACCAAAAGCATCTTCCGAACAACTCAACTGTTAAAACTTGTCCTGGTTTCTGCTGCACTGGCCGCAACTATTGCTTATGGACGATGGAGAATAAACCAATCGGACAAATTCATCGAAGATGGCCCATTGGTCGCTTCATTACAATCCAACGTCCCTCAATCGGTCAAGGAATCACTCCAGGCCTCTGACATAATATTTGAGCAACTTCTGCAGAAAAGCAAAGCTGCCGCTGCTGCCGGCGCCGAACTAATCGTTTGGCCGGAGACTATGGTCCAGGCCACGTTAGACCCAAGGACATTAGGCCGGCTTTCCTCAGACTTTCACTGCAAAACCGTCGACGAAATTCTAAGAGAGCACTCCAAAGAAACCGCCTTTGTACTCGTAGGGGCCTATGGCGGCACCATTGAATTGCAGCCCGATTTGACTTTTATTCCAGCTCAAAGGTATAACTCAGCTTTCCTCTATCGACCGGATGGTACCCAGGCGAACAGCCAGTACAATAAGATTCACCTGGTTCCTTTCGGCGAAGTTGTGCCGTTTAAGAAAAGCAGTTCTTTTCTTTATAATCTCCTGATGAAATTTACACCTTATGACTACGATTACTCCCTCGATGCCGGCACTGAATACACCATTTTTGAAATGACGTCCAGCCGACGCGAGAGCGAACAGCCTTACAGATTCAGTGTGATGATTTGTTATGAAGATGCCGTACCCGCAATTGCACGAAGATTTGCAATAGAAACCTCAGGCAAAAAGCAAATCGACTGGCTCGTCAATATAAGTAATGACGGCTGGTTTGTGAAATTCAAAGACGATGCTGAGAAAGTTTTCCCAACCACAGAACTGCCTCAGCACGCCGCCGTTTGTGTCTTCCGGGCCGTCGAAAACCGCCTTGCAATCTTACGCAGTGTAAATACCGGTATCAGTTGCCTCATCGATTCGTCGGGGCGCATACGGGACGGCTTTATCACAGCAAGCAGCGATTTGCCCCATAAAGCTATGGACCGCAGGGGCGTAGCCGGCTGGTTTCTCGACAGGGTCCCAATAGACAAAAGAACTACTTTTTTCAGCAAATACGGCCAATGGCTCGATTTTTGTTGCATTATCTGTCTTTTTTTGACCATAATCCTGTCGTTTTCGGAACGATTTAGCCGAAAAAAAATAAAAGGACGGACAAATGAAAAAAATGCTCACAAAAACTGATTCTCAAAAGCCTCGAGGCAGACAGATAAGGGGTTTTGGTGTTTATTTTTTAGTTTCTGCTTCTTTAATAATATTTGCTTTCGGCTGTGGCGACTCATTGCAGAAAGCTCCCGGCCCCGACACCGCATTAATTGCCTCACTTAAGGAGCAGGCAATCCAAATCGTTGACCAGGAATTAAGTCACTTTGACCCGCGAATCAGGGTTGCCGCTATAGAAGTTGTTGCTGTTACCGGACAGGTCGAATTAATGCCTAAGGTACAGCAATTGCTGAAAGACAACTTTGTGCCGGTCAGATTTGCCGCCTCTGTGGCTGTGGGCGACACAAAATACCGTCCCGCCCAAAGCCTGGTAAAACAGTTGTTGGGCGACCGTAATGAAAGTGTCAAAATCGCCGCCGCTTATGCCATTACGCAACTCGGTTCAAAAGAGGGTTTCAATGTCCTCCGTAACGCCGCAGCCGGTGCCGACAACCTCGTCAGAGCTAATGCTGTTTGGCTGTTGGGCAAAACCGGAAATATGCAGGCACTCGAACTATTGTATTGGGCCCTTGAGGCCAAAGATTCCGATTACAGAACCAGATTACAGGCCGCAGAAGCCATAGCAAAACTCGGGGACGAGCGAATATATCGAAAATTATGGGCGATGCTGATTAGTGCTTATGCCGATGACAGGGTTATGGGCGTAAGAGCAATGGGTGCACTGGGAACCGAACAAGCCAAAAACGCACTCATTACTATGCTGGATGATGATTTGCTGGAAGTTCGTCTCGTTGCCGCTGCTCAGCTCGGCACTCTCGGCTCCAAAGACGGTGAACCTGAGGTACTCGATGTTTTTACGAAAAATCTAACCCATGCCCTTGATAAAATGGATGATATCGAGCGCGTTAACGTCTTAACTGCACTGGCAATAGGCCAGATTGGCTCGCCGAAGCTCACAAAGTTTCTGCCCCGCCTTCTGCAAAACCAGTCCTTGTTTGTCCGTCTTGCCGCCGCCAGGGCCGTTTTACAGTGTGCAATGAACAAATAATTGGCTGAAAAATCCTTGTTATTTCCTCTTTGCTCGTTTTTATCATTCAGTAATTTGCGTTATTTGCCAAAAATATCTTGACCTTTTTCTCTCAAAAGCTTAAAATAGGGTATTTACAGGATATGATGGGTGATGTATAATTCGCACATACAACGTGCGGGTTGAAGTGCTAATTAGTGAAAGGAGCTTATCTTGAGTACGCTTACAAAGATTTTAATAGTTTTATTGACGTTATCCTCAATTTTCCTCTGCGGTATCGTGGTAACCTGGATCGCCAATACTGACAATTACAAACAAAAATACGATGGACAAAGAGCCCAAATAGGAAGCTTGACCGAGGAGCTCAACAGTCTAAAGAAACAGGTAAACCAGAAAATCGAAGAAAAAGCCGCCTTAAAGGCCAAACTCAATAATGATATCGCTGCGATGAGAATAAAGTCTGACCAACTGCAGAACCAGCTAAAGACCGCCGAATCCGAAAAGGCGCTCCTGCTTCAGAAAGTAAATAACTGGGCAAGTGTGATGGAGGCATTCTCACAAACCGCTGATAACAAAGAGCTCTTATTAAAGAATACACTTGAGGGCCTCAACAAAGCCAAGGAAAAACAAATCAAGCTGGAAAAAGAGCTTAACGAAACTACTGCCTACCTGGAAGAAAGAATGGTAATTATGGCATCGCTGGAAGCTGACAAGAAACGACTACTTGAGGAAAAAACCGATTTACAGAAAAAACTTGACCGGTTTCTGCTTCCCACTGGCCGAGTTGCCCCACCCGCCGCACCGGTCACACCAAAAAGAGACATAGCAAAACCGGCAAGGCCAATCCAAACAAAGGATATTAACCTGCAGGGTAGGATTACTGATGTGGATTTGAAAAATTCCATGGCTGCTATATCCATTGGAGCAGCAGACGGCGTTGCAAAAAATATGAAATTCCACATCACAAGAGGCGATGAGTTTATTTGTGATATTCTCATCACAGAGGTTGACACGGAAGAAGCTGTCGGCGTTCTTGACCTTATCGTGCAGCAGCCGAGAGTTGGTGATAATGCAGCTACTAATTTATAGACTTTTGACCATTGATAACTAAATAACGCTAAGCCCGTTAGAAATCGACGGCTTACTTCTAACAGGGCTAAAGAGAAAAAAACCGGTAATCAATAGCAAATAATAAATTATATGAGGTTGATATATGAGTCCTGCCGGACAGAAAAGCGGTTCTAAGGTGTCTGTACCTGATAATATTTACACGGCTATCCTTGCGCTGGCTTTTGGCGCAGTGCTCGCTACCGCAGCATTTGTCGCCTATATATGCCATTCTCAGTTCGGCACTTTATTTAATATTCCGTAGCCAATTGACTGTTGACAATTATATTTTTTATTGTATAAGAGTTGAGTCGATTGAAATCTCAGAAGGGATTCGAAAGTGCTACTGGATACAATCTTAGGCTGGTTTAGCATGGATATGGGTATTGACCTGGGTACCTGTACGACCCTGGTTTGTGTCCGCGGTAAAGGGATTGTCCTCAATGAACCTTCCGTCGTCGCAGTCCGCAAAGGAACCAATATTGTCTTAAACAACGGCGAAGCCGTCGGCATGGTCGCACGCGAAATGCTCGGTAAAACACCCGGCTCAATTAGCGCTATAAGGCCCTTAAAGGATGGTGTAATCAGCGATTTTGAAATAACCGAGGCTATGCTCGGCTACTTTATCAGGAAAGTTCACGGCCGAGGCGGACTTGTCAGGCCTCGTGTCGTTATTGCCGTCCCCAGCGGAATAACTGCCGTCGAACGACGGGCGGTCATCGACAGTGCGGAACGCGCCGGCGCACGCAAGGTTTATCTTGTTGATGAACCAATGGCTGCCGGTATCGGCTCGGGCCTGCCTATCACTGACCCGACCGCTTCGATGATTGTTGACATCGGAGGCGGCACAACAGAGGTAGCTATTATGAGTCTCGCCGACATCGCTACCTGCGAATCAATTCGTATTGGCGGCGATGATATGGATGAGGCCGTCATTAACCATCTAAAGAAAACTTACAACCTGCTTATTGGAGAGGCAAGAGCTGAAAAGGTCAAAATTCAAATTGGTTCCGCCGCACCCCTCGAAGAGGAATTGACTATGGAGGTCGCAGGCAGAGATACCATCTCAGGCCTGCCCAGAAAAATTGTCATAACAAGCGAGGAAATCCGCGAAGCCCTCCGCGAGCCAATCGCTGCTATCATTGATACTGTTACGACAACCCTCGAAAAAGCCGAACCCGAACTTGCCGCAGACTTAATAGACAACGGAATACATATCTGTGGAGGCGCCTCTCTACTGAGGGGAATTGATACCGTGCTGGCAAATTCAACCGGTCTGAGGGTTCAAAGGGTAGAGGACCCACTCAGCTCCGTAGCTCGCGGCACAAGCGTCTACCTGGAAAATCTGGAGCTATGGAAGGACACAATGGACCATAACGAGTACGGATGGGAATGATTAGTTGTGGTTCAGCAGTAATGCGCCACGCATAATATGCAGGGCGCAATACGAAATACGATTATGGCAAGGAAGCAAATCAAACTCTCCAGACGAATGCTATTCACCTGGTGTATGTTGGTTGGCTTTATCTTTCTCTTCTCCCCGCAGAAATTAACAAATAAGTTTCAGTTTGCTTTCGCCCGCATTTTTCGATGGCCTTTAAGTATCGGCAGAAACCTCTCGGTTTTAGCACGGACTCAGCAACCCGGTAACGGTATCTTCCGCCGAAGAGAATCACAATACCAGAATTATATTGCCACCATTGAAGAGCAATTACGCCAAAAACATCAAATGCTCGAAGAAGTAACCGGCCTGCGGCAAAGACTTCCACTCGAGGGTGCAGATTTAATCCCTGCCAATGTTGCAACGGCTTTTCTCGACAGCTCAAGAAATGAGCTTGTTATTAACCGCGGCCAGAACGACGGACTGACCCTTGGCCAGTTCGTCCTGGGTGACAACGGCATCATCGGTATTATTTCCAAAGTTGATTCACGCAACGCACAGGTCAGATTGATCACAGACCCCGCTTCCAGGATAAAGGCAAAAATTGAGGGCCTGGATATCAGCAAGGTGATGCTGTGTGGTGCCGGCGGAAATTGTGCCAAAGTGCCGATGGTTTCTGTCAGGCACAAAGTAAAAACCGGCAGCAGAGTCTTTGCACTAAAAAAGCCCGGCCTTCTCGATACGCCTATAGTTACTGCAACTGTAACCCAGTGCAAACCCGATGACCAAAACCCCCTCGTTTGGGATATAACCGTCGAGCCGGTATGTGACCTGGAAACAATAAACAACGTAGCTGTGATTATTATGAATCCGCAAAAATAGTGCAACAATGCAAATTTTGCGATCCTTCAAAAAACTAATACCCGTTTGAGATAAGAAAATGCGATGGTCTCGGTTTGCAATTTTAATCATTTTGGCTGCTGTGCTACAGGCCGGTTTCCTGGCACGCTGGAATATCAGGCCGGATTTGCTACTAATACTTTTGGTTTTTTTTGCCGTTTACTGCGGCACCACCGAGGCGATTATAACCTCATTCGTAATAGGGTTCACCGCTGACTTAATCGGCTCTTCTATGGGCCCGCAGATAATCAGCTTTGGTCTTTTTGGCACTTTGCTGGCTTACCTTCACCGTCTCATTGCTATCCGAAAAATGCCGTACCAGGCCGCCTCCATATTTGTCGTCGGTCTCTTTGCTGCTGTAACGGCATATCTCTTAAGCCGCCTCACTTCTCAGCCGCCGATTCAAAATGTTTACAGTCTTATTTTTGCAACCTCTTTGTATTCAGCCGTAGTGGGCCCGTTTTTATTCTTGCCTTTTGCCTGGTGGATGCGTATAAAATCGCATCGTTCCAGTCGGAACTAAATTCGTATTTAGCCAATTACAAAATGCTGCTCAAGTGAACTATAAAATACGAAATACAAAAGGATAATGTATAATAAGAGAGTCAAAATTTTTGTAATCATAAGTGCCGTTTTGCTTGGGGTCTGTTTGCTTCGCCTCGCACAGCTCCAACTACTGCCGGACTCCTCTATTGCCGAGAGCATCACGGAACTAAAAAAGCAGAGAGGAACTTGGCGGCCGCTAAAAACTCTAAGAGGTAAAATACTCGACAGAAAGGGCAGAGTCTTGGCCGCCGACCAGCCACAGTTCGAGTTGACAATAAATTATGAACTTACTTCTTTTGCTGACGACCGCTTCATTCGAAGCAAACTCTTAAAGGCCGCCCAAAAAAACGACCCGGCCAAGGCAAAGGAAACAATCCACAAAGAAGTCCGGGCAAAACTTGAGGATTTACAGCAAATAATCGAAAAATGTACGTACTTCGGCCTCGAACGTGCGGACATTGAGAACAGAATCAAACAAATAAACGACAGAATATGGAACCTGCGTTCATATCTCGCCTGGAAAAGAAATTATCCCAACCAGCCCTTCGAGCAGGCCGAAGATGACCCCAACCAGCGGCTCTTGCTTACCGCCGCCGTCGATATCGCCGAGATGCACAACAACTACAGATTATTGGAATTAAAGACCGATGACGATATCTTTACCGCTCAACTGGAATTTATGGACACCGACAATGTTCAGATTCTCCCCAAACTTCACAGAATCTATCATTATGATTCGGTCGCCGCTCAGACAATAGGCTGGGTCGGCCGGCCGCAAAAAAACGACATTAAACTTTTCGAACACGACAAATTCGCTCACTATCTGCCGGACGACCTCTGTGGTCGTGAAGATGGCGCCGAATATGTCTGTGAGACTATACTTCGAGGCAGACGCGGACTCGAAATTTACGATATAGACAGCCAACTCATAGACCGAACAGAAACCCAGTTCGGCACAGATGTTTCACTAACGCTCGACATAGAGCTGCAAAAGAAAATCCAGAATTATATAACCGATTGCTCCATCAATCCCAATTGCAAGGCACCTTCCGCAACCGTTGTCATTGACGTCGAGTCCTCGGATATACTCGCATTGGTTTCGCTCCCCACTTTCAACTTAAATCGTGCCAGATACGATTATAAACTTCTGGCCAGCGACCCCAATAGGCCTTTTCTCAACCGTACGATTTATGAACATTATCCGCCCGGCTCAGTTGTAAAACCCATAATCCTTATCGCAGCCCTTGAAACCGGCAAAATTACCCCAAACGAGATTATCTCATGCCAGCCTCAGAATGCACCGACCGGCTGGCCAAACTGCTGGATATTCAATAAGTACAATTGGCTAAGCCACGATATTCAATGGTCCGGCTCCGGCGGCAACAACGCCCGCAACGCAATTAAGGGCAGTTGCAATATCTATTTCTCCCGACTGGCAGACAGAATCGAACCTGAGAACCTCCAGCGATGGCTTTTTTGTTTCGGATACGGCCATAGAATCCTCCATCCACCTGCCGAAACCCAGGCAACACAATACGAAAGAAATTTCAGACAGGCAAATGGAATAATCTCGTCCGCCAATCCGGACCAAGGCATAAAAATTTCCGATTTCGAACAATTAAAAGAACTGCCGCTTAAAAACAATGACAGACGGTGGTTCGGAATTGGCCAGGGCAATCTCCGCGTTACGCCCCTGCAGGTCGCAAATTCCTTTGCAGCTATCGCCCGCGGCGGCTTATACAAAAACCCTCGGCTTTTTATTGATGCTCCGGAAAATGCTGCTATCAACCTTGATATATCACCGCAGAATCTCGCTCTTGTTTACGATGGCACCAATGCCGTTGTCAGCGAACTTAATGGAACCGCTTACAAGGAATTCGAACCTGTTCTTAACAGTTTTGCCCAGCAGAACATAAAGGTCTATGGCAAAACAGGCTCTACTGAAAAGCCCGCCCACGCCTGGTTCGCAGGCTTTGCCGCCGACGGCTCAGGACGAAAAATCGCGATTTCCGTCGTAGTCGAAGGAGGTCTGCACGGCTCATCGGACGCTGCTCCTTTAGCACGAGACATCATCCAACTCTGCATCGATGAAGGATACATTGGGGAAGCCATTTTGCGATAAACTGCAAAATCCGGCCTCTCGGTAATGCTTCAACTCAAAAAAACTAACGCTCACAATGCACACGAACACTTCAGCCGGCAGTTATATTGATTGGTTTGCCGAGCTTGTTCAGCTCATCCTGCAGTATCCCAAAGAATTTGTCGTTATCCGGCCAGATAATCCCCCCGTTGTCCGGTACAGGGTCATCAATCTTATCGAGAAACCGCTCTATCGTCTCCTCATCCAGCTTTTCAGAGGAAATCCCCAGCCCAAGTTTTTCTATATAATGGGCGTTAATCATTTGCTCATACTGACTCGCCAAAGGAAGCAAACACATCTTCTTTTTCAGGTGCATACACTCACTTATCAGTGAAAAACCCGCCGAAGCTATCACCCCACGTGCCGCTGCCAAATCGACAAGAAATCCATCCGTCGAACGCTCTTTGAAAATACAATTCTTAAATTCGCCGATTTCATCGAAACCGTAAATATAAAATTTCTGACCGCCAAATTTACCAAGTATCTCCACTAATTGCTCCCGCCCTTTCCCACTGGTTGAATACAGCAGAATATGTTCTCCCTCTCGCCCATCAAGTGCCCTTACCACAGGCCTTATGATTGGTGGTGCAAGAACAGCTGAATCAATTCTCAATTCCGCCTCGAAGAAATTTATAATAATATAAGAAACAGCACCAACGTAGTAGCATTCGGTTACCACACTGGCGGTCAGACGCGAAAACCAGTTCTTGCTTTTATGTTCCAGCTTACACAGCGTCAGCATATGTTCATGGTCGATACTGATAAACGGCAGACTGTTTCGCCACGCCCACCACGCGCTGAAAGGCTCAAAATCCGATATTATCAGTTCCGCCTTGAACGGCTCAAAAAATTGTTTGAAAAGACGGTCATTTTGCTCATTGGCCTCGGGTATCTTAAGCAGGTTGCGCCTCAACGTTTCCGATTTATCTACACGGCCGTTTTCATAAACAAAGGAAAGACCGAATATATCTTTCACGCGCTCTCCGAAATACTGTTTCAGATAAACAAGCGACTTCTGTGACCCGACAAACATCACATCGTGCCCGCAATCGATTAGTCGCTGACCTATCAGATGTGACCGGCTGCTGTGTCCGAATCCTTCCCCAGCAACTGCATAGATTATCTTGGCCATAAATGAATCTTTCTTAGTGATTGTCTTTTGCTAACCTTGCGCCGGAAATCTCACCAACCGCCCATTATTCTTATCGTTCGAGATAATTCAACGTCTTTTCAATTATTTTACCTGCCACAGGTGCTGCCACCATCCCACCCGTATAACCTTTGCCGAGCCGGATGTTAGGCTTGAAGATGGAAACCAAAACCACCACTGCCGGTTTCTCCGCAGGCCCGCCGCCTACAAATGACGCTACATAAGAGTCCTCCGAATAACCTCTTTGGTCCTTTTTAGCTAATTGAGCGGTACCGGTCTTACCGAACACCTGCCATTTTTGCAATTTGGCCTTTTGCCCTGTACCTTCGTTAACCACACCGACCAAACAATCGCCGACAATCCATTTGGCAACCTCCGGCTCCACTACAAAACCAACACCGCCCTGATGACGGTCTAATCCAGCACCATCTTGAGACCTCTTCACCAAACGACCGCCGACTTTAACAATCTCACCGTTATTATCTACTATTGCTTTGGCCAGAAATGGCCGGACAGAGCGACCGCCGTTGGCAAGTATGCAGAACGCCCGAATCAGTTGAACACCCGTTACAGAAATCTCCTGTCCAAACGGTATTCGTGTCACGCTGTATCCTGTCCACTTTTGCGCAGGCCGAACCAATCCCAACGCCTCAGCAGGCCAATCTTCACCTGTCTTTTTACCAAAACCGAAAAGTTGCAAGCCTTTATACAGTTGTGCTTTGCCGAGTTTCTGCCCAATCTTCGCCATTCCTATATTGCTCGAATGAACCAAGATTTCCCGCACTGTCAAATTTCCAAACCGGTGATTTCCGTATTCTCCTATCCGCCCGAAGCCCCTGCCGCGATAGTTACCATACTCACAGAATATTTTTTCATTTCGTCCGACGACACCTGTGTCGATTGCTATCGCAGCTACAATCGGCTTGATGACGCTGCCAGGCTCAAATTGGTCACTCATCGCACGATTGCAAAGATTATTCACATCCCCAATACCAATATTATTTGGGTCAAAATCCGGCAGCGAAACTAACGCCAGAATCGCACCGGTCTTCGGCTCGGCAACAATCGCCACTGCAGATTCGGCCTCGTAGTCTTCATATTGTCGTAAAAGTTCCGCTCGTACAAACTGCTGTATAGTGGCATCAAGCGTTAAAATAACGCCGGCACCGTCGCTAAGAACACCCTTTTGCTCTTTTAGACGTATCGGCCGACGGAATGCATCGGCAAAAAATACATTCGCCCCCGCAGAACCCATAAGTTCTTCATCGTAAGCTAATTCGATACCGCCTTTACCCTCGTTGTCTATGTTCGTAAAACCAACAATATTTGCGGTAAGCCTGCCCATCGGGTAATGCCTCCGCCAGCCGCTTTCAACACCTATACCGTATATTTCGCCCGCTCGCTTGCATTCGTCGGCGCCAGCTCCAGCTTTGATTTTTACAAATCGACGGTTCTTGCTCTCAGTGATGAGCCTGTAAATCTCGATTGCTTCCATATTCAAAATTCGCCCGAGTTTGCTCGCCGCTCTTTCAGCATCTTTGATAATATGAGGGTCGGCAAAAATCGTCTGCATCTTATTACTCGCTGCAAGTACCCGCCCCCGACAGTCAAGAATCGCTCCCCGCTGTGGTTTTTGAAGTCGCAACTGCTGACGCTGCTTATGCCAAATCGAAGAATAATGCTCGCCTTTGAAGAACTGAAGTTCAAAACACCTTGCAGAAAGCAGCAAAAATGCTGCTGTCAAAAGCCCAAACAACAAGACAGTTATGCGAACACTTTTCAACTTTTTGCTCACTAATACCTGCTCACTTTGTGCCGGTCGTTGCCCCCGGCTCTGGCCCGATTCGGTTGGATTTCAACTACACGCGATTTAAGGTTCATCGAGGCGCTGTGAAATGGCGGCGGGATTTATCAAACTTTCCAGTTGCAGTTGCTTCGCCAACAGTTGCTGTTTTAGTCTGTTTTGTTCGGCCCTGCTCCTGCAGAGCTTATAGAAAATGCGATTGTTGGTGCTCCGCAAATAAACGGTAAAAATGGCCATCCCTGTAAAATAAAAAACAACAAAAACAAAACAAAATCGCCTCATCTCTATTTAATTAACCGAGAATATTTAGCTAACGGCCCGCTTACTATTGTGTCGTAACCGTTCCCCTGTTTATCGAACCGGTATTTTCAATTCCATCCCAACGACAAGATTATCTTCGTCCTCTAAAATACCAGTGTTCAGTTTGAATATTTCGCGGAAGCGATTACCGTCTCCAAGCTTTTCAGCGGCAATACGCCATAAACTGTCACCTTCCCGCACTACATAGCGATTGGTTCGGGCAACTACGGGTTTCCATTTTTCAGTTTTTCGCAAAATGGGGTCCCCCTTCCTCTCACCGCCAAAATGCCTCTTGCCGATGGATTCAACTTTCTCAAATATTTTGGGCGCAAAAACGCTCTTGATTTTGCTTTTATCCTGCACCGAAGTCCGCAGCAGCGGTATCATAAGCTTTTGGCCCACATAAAGCTCGTCCGCAGATTTAAGATTCTTACGGTTTGCTTCGTATATCCTGTTTACGTTTACAGCTTTGTTGCCTTCCTCTTCGCCGTAAAACTTTTTCGCTATGATAGCTAAACTATCACCCTCGGCGACAACATAAACCTTTGGTAAAACTGCCTTGCTTGGAATGGTTCTAACACCCTTCTTGGTTTCCTTCGCTGCTTCTGCCTTTTCTACATCCTGTGGCTTTTTTGGCAGAGGTGTTTCAAAACGAACGCCCTCATTCCTTGCCGCAGTGACCATGGCCTCAGAAGACGCTTTTTCAACAGGAACCATTGGCCTGACAACTTCAGCCTCGGTAGGATTGATAACCTCAAGATTGGCTTTGCGTTCCTTTGCTGCAAGACCAACTCTATCACTTTGCGGACTGACTATTCGCAGTGTCAAATCATTGTTGTCCTTGTCATTGTTAAAGCTCGGCAGCCCGTTGATTATAAATGCTATGAGAAATATAAAGACCAAACCTAACAGCAGTCCAATTTTGGCATCGGAAGTCATAAACGAAACTCCATTTTCATTCTTCGCTTTTTATTTTTACCTGTTAATTTTTATTACAGTCTCTCTGCAATTCTCAATTTTGAGCTTCTTGCCCGCTGGTTCCGGGCAATCTCATCATCGGAGGGCACAATTGGTTTTTTCGTGATAATCCTGTAAATGTTCTCCTTTTCATTTTGCTTAAAATTGTTCTTAACCAGTCTGTCTTCCAGGCTGTGATAGCTGATAATCGCTACTCGCCCTTTTGCCCGTAGCAAACTCACTGCCGAGCCGAGCAGTTTCTCCAGATTATCCAGTTCATTATTGACTGCAATCCTCAGTGCCTGAAAGGTTCTTGTCGCAGGATGTATTCTCTTTTTCCCCGGTCGTCCAACTGCCCTGCAGATTATCGTCGCCAGTTGGCACGTCGTGGTTATCGGCTCACTCTGCCGCTGTCGTACAATAAATCGGGCAATCCTTCTCGAGGCACGGTCCTGACCGAACTTGTAAATCAAATTCGCCAATGACTTTTCGTCTGCCTTATTAACTATATCGGCAGCCGTAGCCTTTAATCTTTTGTCAATTCTCATATCCAGCGGCATATCAATCTGAAAACTCAGCCCAATCTCAACATCACTCAACTGCGCTGAGCAAAGCCCTAAATCCGCTAATATGAAATCAACCTTCTCTATTGTCTGTTTATGGACCTCTTCGATAATTTGCGAAAAATTCGCACAAACCAGGATAACGTTGCAATCAAGGCCCTTTAATCTCGACCGGGCCCTGCGGATTGATTTTATATCAACATCAAGGCCTACAATTACTCCCGCAGGACCCAGCGTCCCGCCGAACAGTAAACTGTGACCTCCATGTCCTATGGTCGTATCGACCATCACCCCGTCCCGTGGAAGGTTTATCTGTTCGGATAATTCCTTCGTAAGAACTGGTATATGTTCTATTTCCGAACTATTCACTTTCCTGATAAACGGTTAGCATCTGCTCTCATCGTCTAACCGCACTTCAACCCACGGCTATACTCTCTCTCTCGGCCGCCAGCTTCTCAACTGCCGAAGAAAACGTAACGCCCGAAAACTGCTTTCCAAGCTTTTTTACATGTTCCAGCCGCTCGGTCAGAATCGCCAGCGAAGCAAAGGTTTCTTCGTCAACTTCTCTTTCACCGGACAGACTCTTCTCTACAATCTGACAATGGTTCACATCCACTTTGATTACTTTGCCTCCATGCTAAAGCCCAGCTTAATTAGTCATCCTTTTATAAAACCGTCCTTTTTGAAAATGCAATTTATTCCGGATATTCAATCATATTCGAAAGCTCTTTATTTTGTTTTTCCAGAACCGCCTGTCTTGCCTCAGACATCTGTTTCTGGTACTGCGGCATATGGTCCGCCAGATACTGTTCCCAGTTCTCATTGTTCCACAGTTCGATATGGTCCCGCACGCCGACAAGTGTAATATGGTCTTTCAGGGCTGCTCTTTTTCGAAGTTTTTCGTTAAGAAGCAGTCTGCCCTGTCCGTCGAGCTCTACCTTGCTTGCCAGTGCAAAACTCATCCTCTCGAACGCCACCGCCTCATCAGGTGCACTTTTCCCCGGAGCCACTGAAAGCACTATTTGCTCAAAATATTTCTCAGGATAAAGACAAAGTATCCCATTTGCACCAAGCACAAGATAAAAATTGCTGCCATGCTCTTCACAGTCTATCTGGCTTCTAAGTTTATTCGAGATGAGAACCCGGTTCTTCCCATCGATTACGTGTTGGTATTCACCTGTTAACAGCAGCATAACTTCTGTCCCACTTGACCATTCAATAGTGGGAGATTCTACCACTTTTTACCACCAAGTCAACAACCAAATTTGCTTTTTTTAAAATTTTTCGAAAATTTTTTTATAGGACGTCCCCGAGAAATGGCTAATTGACGTAAAGAAAAGTGCTTACGAAAGTTCAACTGCTATCATCAGCCGGTTATTTTTTTACGCCTCCCCGCTGTTTTTATAACAGTCTGTTGTTAGCGATGCAGCAAATTCTGATTGCAGCCTGGTAAATCTTGCCAAAATTGCAGCACTCACCAAACTCGCGGTTATCACCAAACCTGCAGCACCTCCCACTTGCAGCTCCACTCAGGCTAGGAATATACGATAAAAGCGGGTGGCGGGAATCGAACCCGCGTAGCCAGCTTGGAAGGCTGGTGCTTTGCCTCTAAGCTACACCCGCAATTATAATTGATTATTTGATGTCGATTATTTATAATTCGGTATTCAATTATAAACTATTAATCGTAAATAGTAAATGGTGAATTTATTATGACTATTGCTGAAATAGCGGCAGCGGCCCGGCTGGCTTCAATCAAATTGGCGGCGGTTAAAGCCGATGCAAAAAATAATGCGCTGGCCCGAATCGCCGAGGCGCTAAAGCAAAGAAGTGCCGAAATTACCGCTGCCAATGAAAAAGACCTCGCTGGGGCGAAAAAAAATAACCTTGCCGGGCCTCTGGTCAAACGCCTTGCCTTCGGGCAGGACAAAATAGCTGATGTCTGTGCGGGTATTGAGAGCTTAATTAAACTCGATGAGCCCATCGGCAAAACAATAGCAGCTACAGAACTCGATGAAGGGCTGGAACTTTATAAAGTATCTTGCCCTATAGGCGTTATCGGCATTGTTTTTGAGTCCCGGCCGGACGTCCTTGTGCAAATATCAACACTTTGCCTAAAAAGCGGTAACGCCGTTCTGCTAAAGGGCGGCAGCGAGGCGGAAAACACAAATACTATCCTGGCAGAGATAATTTCGCAGGCCACCGAAGATGCAGGTATGCCTGCCGGCTGGCTGCAACTGCTGCATACCCGCCAGGATGTTGCCGAAATGTTAGCGATGAGCGAATATATAGACTTGATTATCCCCCGCGGCTCAAACGAATTTGTCCGCTATATAATGAATAACACCGATATACCCGTACTCGGACATGCTGATGGAATATGTCATATCTATATAGATGCCGAGGCGGATTTGGATATGGCTGTTAAATTAGCTGTTGACTCAAAATGCCAGTATGTTGCGGTCTGCAATGCTGCTGAAACTATGCTCGTTGATGAAAAGCTTGCTAAAACCTTCCTGCCGAAGGTCAAAACCGCCCTTGAGACAAAAGGGGTTGCACTTCGCGGCTGTGAAAAAACCGCATCGATAATAGAAGTTCAGCCGGCAAATGAACAGGACTGGGCCAGCGAGTATCTCGATTATATCCTTTCTGTAAAAGTAGTTGCCGGTGTGGATGAGGCGATTGAGCATATCAACAAATACGGTTCCGGCCATACCGACAGTATAGTTAGCGAAAATAAGGAAAAGGCCGAGAAGTTTATGGAATTGGTCGATTCGGGAAATGTCTTCTGGAATGCCAGTACGCGATTCAGCGATGGTTTTCGCTACGGGCTTGGGGCGGAAGTTGGTATAAGCACGAATAAAATACACGCACGGGGGCCGGTAGGATTGGAAGGGCTGACAATATATAAATGGAAACTGCTGGGGGCCGGGCAGATTGTGGCTGATTATTGCGGTGAAAATGCAAAGAAATTTACGCATAGAAAAATGAAATAAAGATTCAGCCGCAAAATTTTTAAAAAGAATTTTAAAAATTGGGGATTTTGGGGGGAAATTTTAGCGGATTCAAGGGCAAATCCCTGCTGGTGGGCTAAAAAGGGAGATTGGAATGTTCGTTTGGGGTATATAGGTAAAATGGGTAAGAAAAAAAGTGGCAAAAAGAGCAAAAAAGAGTAAAAAAACGCAAAAAAATGCAAAAAAACGTCAAAAAGTGTCAAAAAGGTGTCAGAAAAGTGCAAAAAAAAGCGTTTTTTGCGCATAAATAGCGGTTCTTTCGGTACTCCGCTCAAGCGCCGCGGGGGCTGGCTGCCGTAGGCCGGAATGAGGGCGAAGCCCGAACCGCAGGCAGCACGTGGCTCGAAAAACAAAATATGGCCGGACACCTTTAATTCCCTCCTAAAAATTCTGTAACCATTTTTTTTAACTTTTCAACATTTTTGATTTGGCATTCCCAGATGGTTAATATTTGCCAATCGAGTTTTTTTAACTTTTTACGGGTTTCTTTATCCCGCTGTTTTGTCTTAAAAAACTTTGTCTGCCAAAAATCCTCACGCGTTTCGGGCTTTGATCTGCCTTTTTTACAAGTGTGCCTGTGCCAGTAGCAGCCGTTAATAAATATCACTTTCTTTTTTGCCGAGAAAACCATATCAGGGCAACCAGGTAAATCTTTTCGGTGAAGCCGGTAGCGGTATCCCAATGAATAAATCAGTTGCCTAACAATTATTTCCGGGGAAGTATCCTTGCCCCTGTTACGTGACATACAGCGTTTTCTTTGTTCAACGGTCAAAGGTTTAATGAGCCATCTTCTATGTCTGCTGCTATAGCCAAAGCAAGCGCATTCCGTAGCACAAAACTACCGTAATTACGGACAAGATTTAAGATGTGCTGAGCACCTTTTTTAGTCCAATCTGCTTTTACTTGTAATTCGTTTTCAAGTTTAACCCAGTCAATCTCATTACTTGATGTTTTGGATAATGTAGCATCGGCTACGATTTCACAATATTCTTCAACCAAATTGCCCAGTGTAAGACTTTGATTTTTCATGATTGTTTTGTCCTCTATAATATATTTCTTAGCCAGTCTTAGAAAATATTAGTGATGCAGCACTCATAAACCAGGGAACGAAACCCATTATCTTATTTGATTTCGATAAGTTATGCTTGGCACATAAAAGACGCACGTTTTTTGCAGTGATACTGCTTCCTCCCCTAGAAAACGGTATGTCGTGGTCAAAATGCAAGTTTTTGGTTGATCCACATATTACACACTTTCCTTGATCTCGCTTCCACACTTCAATTTTTACCACCGTCGGTATTACCCTTGTTTCTCTTAAAAGTGGTTCTTTTACATAAGGGGTTTTTGTGGGTTTTAAGAAAAATCGAAAAACGTTTCTTTGCCCATCAAACACAATTTTTCCATCAATTAGTTCGTATCTTCCGCGGTTACACCAAACACCTTGCGATATCTTTTCGTAAACTTGAATAATTTCAGCTTTCGTTTTCCCTTCTTTATAGGCTTGCACAGCGTTGTAAAACTTGCCGTTTTCGGTAAGACTTCCACCACTATATCGTATTGGCTGGTCGATCTTTTTAGGATCAACGCTAACGCATTTTGGTTCGTCATGGCCTTCGTATTCAAGAAGCCCTGTATCCTCATGCCACTGGTCCCTATATGGTGCTCCCTTTCTAACACTCATTAGAATGATGGAATAATTCGGTTTGATGCGGAAATTCATGCCTCTCTGAAGCATTATTTCTTCTCGTTTTATAATATCAGCATAAGAAATAATACTTCTATAACGTATTCCCATATTGATTATCCCTGTATTGCCCAGTGGAGAATTCGAGAGCCTATATTTTGCTTGAAAGTTTGGTAGCATGAGCTGTCCCATTCAACCGCCAGAAGATTTTCGAAACCGGCTTGTTTTAATCCGTAAGAAAATCCGCCGCAACCAGCAAAAAGGTCGATTACGCTGGGTTTTTTCGGATTAGGTTTGGGCCAGTGTTCAGGAACAAATGCCCCTTCACGAATACTCTTTGTCTCAAATGGATATACGCGATACTTGTATTTGCTGACCTTTTCAATTGCCACTACATCACCTTCCCGAATGTCGTATTTCTTAAAGAATTTTTTGACCCATCCTCTTTTTCTAAAAAAGTTGCGAGGTTTTCCGTTTTTGCCGTTGGTTGAAATATCCGTTTCTATGGATTCGTCAGTACCTTCGGGCAGAAGAATTAAAGGCTTGCCTAAACCTTTGGCCCTTCCGGATTGGCCGTAACATTCTTTCGGGAAAAAATCGTGGTGGCCGCTGAGATATATATGGCCGTTGCGGAGATTTCCCCCTGTTATGGATATTAGTCTTTTTCTGTTGCTAACGTCTCCACTCATGCTATAACCTAGTAATATCACAAAATCAATAGTTACATAGACGACTCTATTTTCTCTTTGCCATTATAAGAATTTGCGGGATTAATTCAACATGTTATTTTAACGGCAACTCTCTCCCTTCGATTTCACTCAGGGTAAACTCACTTCGGAAAAGTTATCTTCAAAGCGTGCCCACAGGGCATTCTGGCGAGGCAGCAGAAGTAAGACCAAAGACACAAGACGACAGACGAACGAGACTAAAAAAAAGAGGGGGGAAAATATAAAATATAAGCCATCGAGCATCGCGAGTGGGCAAGTGAGAAGGAAAGCTCCCTCCTTCGCACGAGGCTTCCACCTTCGCCTAAGCTTCGGTGGACAAGCTGGAGGGCAGGCCGAGTGAAGCCAGAGCTTGTTTTTTTATTGATTATTGCTGTCGGAGGATTTTTTGTTGTTGGTATTATGGTGTTGTGTTTTGTCGCCAGCAATCGGCGAAGATAGAAAAATCCAAAAAGTTGATAATTTCGTCAGGCAACAAATACGGGGCGATATTGCAATTGGGGTCCCAGTTTGGTGCGGGCGGGTTCGAAGTTGCGAGCCAGGCATCAGCGAAGAGGGCCAGGTCGTTTGTGTCCACGACGCCATCACCGTTGGGGGCAGGAGCGATATCTGCGAGCATACATTCCGAAATGGCCTCGAATTCGAGTGACGGGTCGTCGGTACCAAAGAAGCCGCCTCCTCTTAATACGAAGTTGAAACGATTAAAGAGGTTCATTCCGATTATGCCATCGAGGGTACCGCCTTCGGGTGAAGCTATATCGAGCCAAATGACTGGTACGTTTGTGAATTTCAGCCATTGGCCCAGGGCGGGAATTTCGAGCGAGTCGATATAAAAGCCGGGCACAATGGTGTTTGCGCCGGTGACGTCTATTATTTCGACTTCAAATTCCGGGCTTGCGGGGTCGAAGCCGAGACGGGCGGCTACTCTATCACCGACGACAGTAACCTGGGCACCGGTGTCGAGCATGAAACGGTCCCTGTCATAAGCGATGTTGCCGGCATCGTAGAGGTCAACGCTGGAGACGAAAAACAGGGATTGTGAGAGGGCACCGATTATTACCGAGGGGGTGTAAGGCAGCCATTCTAATCCATCGATAGTGGGTGCGTACTGGACGGACAGGGCGCCGAGTGGGCGCAGCTCCAGCGGTATTACGTTGGGATAGAGCGGTATGGCGGGGTCTGTAGGGTTGTAAAAACGAATCTCCGGGGCGTTAAAATCGTTACCGTCGTGTGTAACGTAGATTTGGTTGTCATTGTTAAATTCGGCGGCAAGATATGCTGCCATCGGCGAGCCGACAGCGGTAGGCAGGTCGGGTACGGAGACGGGATTTTGACCTACTGCGATAGAGACATTATATTGGCCTACCATATTTGAGTCGTCGAGCAGTCCGGCCTGGTTTATGGCCTGGAGGCCGTTGATGTAGATTCCTATGGGGTAGCTTACGCGGGCATCGACCGAATTGGATGCGCCGATGATTTCGATTGTGTACGAAGTTATATAAGGGCCGCTTAAGTTCATTCCTTCGGCGGGGTGATAGCCCATTACGTGAGCACTTGCGCCGGTATCGAAGATGCCGATGGCGTAATCGGTCTGCGGATCGTTGGCAAGGTAATCACTGCTGCCGGGCGGTGAATATACGGGTACAGCGTCCCAATCAATGTCCGACAGGCGCTCATCGGTAGCGGCGACAGCAATCCAGGGCGTGAATCCTGCTTTAGGTGGGTAATTGATGACCATTGCAAAGATAGGTTTGCCGGATTCTTCGTCGCTGCCGACAACTTCGAGGGCCGGTCCGGTGGGGAGTGGTTCTTCGGTTATTTTCATCGGCCCTGACTTTTGCTTTTTCATTTTCGGGACGGGTTTGTAGTGCGGGTAGTTGACAGCTTTTATCTGTCTGCCTCCGGTCATGCGCCAATTAACCTGCTTTTTTTTCCAGCCTGGCCGAGCCGCCTGAGCGGAAAAAGCAGTTGTAACAACCAGAAGAAGTAATGCTGCTTTGTGAATTGAAAAATCTTTACGTTTCAATCTTCCATCACCTTAATTCTTACCTTTTCAATATTATAGCAGATTCGGGCGAAAAAAGCTTGTAAAAAATTGCGAAATGATTGCGGCGATAAAAAGAGGCGACTGGTTGCAGAACGGGGTCTTTTGTGTTATAAAGGTTTGTTTTGAAGCGACTGCATTAGAAAATCAGGACGGAATATATGGAATCTACGGAATTACGAACAGCAATAGGCGAACTGTCGGCCCGGGTTGTGAAAATCCGGGACTGGCTTTGACTTGTCCAACAAGAAATCCCAGCTACAAAAACTGGAAGCCCGGATGTCCAAGGCGGGCTTCTGGGAGAATTCTGAATCTGCGCAGGCGGTGGTTTCGCAGTTGAGCGCGCTGAAATCGGTGATTGAGCCGGTAGAGGAGCTTTTGCGCGAGGCGAAAGATCTGGCGGAACTTTTCGAGTTAGCGGCGGGCGATTCGGATAAAGATGAACTGGCACAGTTGGAAGAGGATTTTGGTGAACTTCTCAAGCGGTGCGAGCAGGTTGAACTTGCGGGTCTTTTGTCCGGGCCGAATGATATGAAAAATTGTTTTTTCAGTATTCATGCCGGCGCCGGGGGGACTGAAAGCTGCGACTGGGTCAATATGCTGCTGAGGATGTACACGCGTTATTTCGAGACGAAAAAGTTTAAGGTGCAGGAGCTTGATATTACGCCAGGCGAAGAGGCGGGGATACGTTCGATAACGCTGCGGGTGAGCGGGGCTTTTGCGTTCGGCAAACTATCGTGTGAGACGGGGGTGCACCGGTTAGTGCGAATAAGCCCGTTCGATTCGCAGAGCAGACGGCATACGAGCTTTGCGGCGGTGGACTGCGTTCCTGAGTTCGATGAGGATATCGATGTCGAAATAAAAGACGATGATTTGAGGATGGATTTTTACCGTGCCAGCGGCGCCGGCGGCCAGCATGTAAACAAGGTAAGCTCGGCGGTGCGCATTACGCACATCCCGACCGGTATCGTCGTGCAGTGCCAGAACGAAAGAAGCCAGCACAAGAACCGGGCACAGGCAATGAAAGTGCTTAAGGGGAGATTATATGTGCTCGAACAAAAAAAACGAGATGCCGAGGTTGCAAAAATGTACAGCGATAAGGGGGAAATTGCCTGGGGCAGCCAGATACGAAGCTACGTGCTGCAGCCGTACCAAATGGTAAAAGACCATCGAACAAACTTTCAAACGGGTAACGTGGATGCGGTGCTGGATGGGGAACTCGACGGATTTATCGAGAGCTATTTGAGGCGCAGGGCCAAAAACAAGAATAAAGAATAGCCGCTAAATTGACGAAGAACAGGTACAGAACAGAAAACCGGGAGATATGGTAGATGGCCGAAAAAATGAAAGAGATTATCGATGTCGAATTGAAGACGCGAAAGGTCGCACTTGAGAAATGCCGGACAGAAATGCTTGCGGTGGGGTTGTTCAGCGATGCCAAAAAACTGGATAAACTAAACAGCGAACTGGACAGGAAATTTGACGGTGCAATCGAGCGAATGATTGGGCTTGAAGATTTCAAGGCCAAGTGCGGGAGTAGTGCCGTTGTTTACGGCGGTGCTGAGCAGGGTATCAAGAGGGTGCTGCTTGTCGGTCTGGGTGAGAAGAAAAAGGCGACGCTGGATACACTTCGAAAGGCAGCGGCGGTTGCAGCCAACAAAGCAGTAGCAATGAAGATAAAAACGTTGAGTATTGCGCTGCATAATGCCTTTGGCGGCCGATTCGATTTGGGCGGGATGGGAAAGGTTATGGCCGAAGGTGTGTATTTTGGCAGCTATTGTTATGACGAATTCGTTACCGAGGGTGAAAACGGTCGGCTGGATACTCTGCCGGCTGAGTTGGTTGATTCGGATTCTGCGAAAATTAGAAAGCTGAGCAGGGGGTTTGCGAACGGCTCTGTTATCGGCGAGGCGCAAAGTTACGCACGTACTTTGGCGAACCGGCCGGGCAATATTATAAATCCTGCGGAACTTGCGGCGGCGGCAAAGAAAACAGCAAGAACCACCGAAGGGCTTAGCTGTACGGTTTATGACAAGAAACAATTGGCGGCGAAGGGGATGGGCGGTGTGCTTGCGGTCGGTGCCGGCTCAAAAAATGAGCCGAGATTTATTGTTTTGAAATACAGCCCTGCGGGTAAAAAGGCCGAACGCTTTGCCACGATTGGCCTGGTGGGCAAGGCAATAACATTCGATTCCGGCGGGATAAGTATTAAGTCGGCGGCTAAGATGGACCAGATGAAACTGGATAAAACGGGGGGTGTCGTGGTATTGAGCACGATGAGAGCGGCGGCGGAATTGAAGCTTGGCGTTAATCTGTATGGTATAATCCCGGCGGCGGAGAACATGCCGGGCGGGCAGAGCTACAGGCCCGGTGACATTATCAAGACGTTCAGCGGTAAAACCGTTGAGGTACGCAATACCGATGCCGAAGGCAGGATGGTTTTGTGTGACGGGCTAAGCTATGCGGCCGAGAAAAACTGCGATGTTATTATTGACATTGCCACACTGACCGGCTCTTGTATGGTTGCTCTCGGTAAACATAAAGCGGGGCTGATGGGTAACGACGACAAACTTATAAAAGAGCTGCAAAGGGCAGCTCATCAGAGCGGCGAGAAGGTATGGTATATGCCCAGCGGTGATGAATATGCAGAAGAGATGAAGAGCAAAATAGCGGATTTGAAAAATACCGGCAGCAGGTGGGGCGGCGCATGTACGGCGGCGGCGTTTTTGCGGCAGTTTGTCGGTGATAAAAAGTGGGCACATCTTGACATCGCGGGTATGGACCACCTTGAGAAGACCACGGCTTCTTCGGCGGAAGGCGCAAGCGGGTTCGGCGTGCGGCTGCTGATAACGTACCTTATGAACTTAGCGAAAAAGAAATAGCCGTCAATAAACAATCGACGGCTATTTATAGAGCATTACCATTTCAGGACGGCACCGGTATCTGCGCTGGTTGCCATAGAGGCATACTTTGCCAGATAACCTTTTGTTATTCGAGGGGTGGGCGGCTTCCAGTTTTTTTTGCGTTCGGCAAGTTGTTGCTCAGAGAGGTTTACATTTATCGTGTTGTTGGGGATGTCGATTTCAATTATGTCGCTATCTTTCAATAAACCTATCGGGCCGCCAACGGCTGCTTCGGGGCTGATGTGGCCAATACAGGCGCCTTTTGTTCCTCCGCTGAACCTGCCATCAGTAATCAAGGCAACCGATTCGCCCAGACCCGCTCCCACAATGTAGCTAGTCGGGCTTAACATTTCCTGCATACCGGGGCCTCCCTTCGGGCCTTCGCAGCGGATTACGACTACATCACCTTCTTTAACTTTGCCTGCCAAAATCCCTTCACAGGCCTCTTCCTGGCTTTCGAAGATAACAGCCGGGCCGGTATGGTTTAGCATTGACTCGGCGACACCGGCAGTTTTGACTACGCTGCCATTCGGCGCCAGATTTCCTTTAAGAATCGCCAGCCCGCCCGTCTGTGAGTAAGCTTTGTCAAGAGGATGTATGCACTCTGTATTTTTGATTTTGGCGTCGGCAATATTTTTGCCGATAGTTTTGCCGGTTACTGTAATACAGTCGGTATTAAGCAGGCCCGGTGCTTTGCTGATTTCGTTTAGTATCGCACTTATGCCGCCGGCAGCATCGACGTCTTCGACGTGCCAGTCGCTTGACGGCGATACCCTGCAGATATTGGGACACTTCTGAGAAATTGTATTGATACGCTCAAGGTCGTATTTAATGCCTGCTTCGCTTGCCACCGCCAAAGTATGCAGGACGGTATTTGTCGAGCCACCCATTGCCATATCCAGAACAAGGGCGTTGTCCAGTGATTTTTCATTGATAATATCGAGCGGCTTGATGTCCTTTTCGATGAGTGTGATAATCTGTCTGCCCGCTGCTTTGTAAAGGTTTTCTCTTTTTGGATTAACCGCCAGAATCGTTCCGTTTCCGGGCAGTGCAATCCCGATTGCCTCGCACAAGCAGTTCATCGAATTTGCGGTGAACATACCTGAGCAGCTTCCCTGTCCCGGGCAGCCGGTGCGTTCCAGTTCTTTTAATTTTTCTTCGTCAATCTTTCCGGCGTTGAGTTGTGCAACGCCTTCGAATACGCTGATAAGGTCAATGGTTTTTCCGTTTTTTGTTTTACCGGCAGCCATAGGCCCGCCTGAGACAAAAATCGTGGGGATATTGAGCCGAACCGCCGCCATCAGCATACCGGGTATGATTTTGTCGCAGTTCGGGATACAAACAAGGGCGTCAAAACAGTGGGCACATGCCATAGTCTCAACAGAATCGGCGATGATTTCGCGTGAGGCGAGGGAATATTTCATTCCTGTATGGCCCATTGCGATGCCATCACAAATAGCTATGGTGTTAAATTCAAAAGCCGTGCCGCCGGCGTTTTTAACGGCCTTTTTGACGGCCCTGCCGACCTTATTGAGATGAATGTGTCCTGGCACTATTTCACAAAAGCTGTTGGCAATGCCAATAAACGGCTTGTTTATGTCCTCATCACTAAGGCCGCAGGCGTGAAGCAGAGACCTGTGCGGCGCCCGCTGAAAACCCTTCTTTACCGTAT
>Ga0180432_10001352_pt1 | contig 38906 bp, 55 predicted proteins | sample SS_ome_10_FD_132414 | JGI IMG/M metagenome (GOLD analysis project Ga0180432, IMG submission 132414) | Hypersaline lake sediment archaeal communities from the Salton Sea, California, USA - SS_1_MS_2 metaG | ecosystem: Environmental > Aquatic > Non-marine Saline and Alkaline > Hypersaline >... | reverse complement strand
GAGTAAAAGTTGGGGCAACTGCAGTTGGCGGTACAGTATTGGCAATTGCTTTAATTGCTTTTGCATATAAATACTATAAGAATCATTTGACTAAAATGGGAAAAGCTTGTAACCAGTTTACTTCTGGAAGTGCGCATAGACTAGAATGTGAAAGAAAATTTAAAATATCTGCTTATCAAGGACAAATTCAGATATTACAAAAAGCAAAATCAAAATGTAAACAGAGCAAAGATCCAAAGAAATGTGAAGCAAAAATAAACGCTAAAAATAAAAATCTACAAACAAAATTAAAACTACTTCAATCTAAAAAAATATAGGAGTCAACCATGTTGTAGATTTATAATCCGCCATAGGTTGCTAGAGGTCCGCCTCCTAAGTTTAAGTTAATTACTAAACAAACTTAAACTTTTAATTTTAGGAGGAATCCAAAATGACTTATAAGCAACTGAAAAATAAAATCAAAGAAGAGCAAAAAGATAGAGCAGTAAAAATTCGTATTCTCAAGGCAGCAAGAAAACCCAAAGTTTTTCAAAGCAATCCTGAATTTTATAGAAAACTTGGATACCTTGGAAGTCACCAATATGAATATCGTCACGTTCATATTATGTATTGCTCTTTCTTCAATAAAACCCCTTATGATAAGATAGAACGAGATTGTCACGAATCTCCAAATTCTTTTAAACTTGATAAACTTCGAGATGAATGGGAAGAGGAGATATGTGATGAAACTGTATGTGCTAGTTAGGCGTGATATGACTCATTCACAACGAGCAGTTCAAGCAGGACATGCAGTTGCTGAATATCTTCTAAAAGGGTCCAATGATTGGGAAAACTCAACATTGGTTTATCTGGGAGTCAAAGGGGAACATCAACTTAGAACTTGGATGACTAAACTTTCAAGACTAGGTATTGAATATGTCCCTTGGAGAGAACCAGATATGAATAACCAAATCACTGCTATTGCTACAACCGCTACAAGCGAATTATTTAAGAATGTGAATTTATTATAACGTCGGTGTAGCTTAATGGTTAAGCGAGTGCTTCTAGAACACTTATATGCGAGTTCGAATCTCGTCACCGACTCCATCCTATGTAACTGAACTCCTCCTTAGATAAGAACATATATCAAAAGGAGGAGTTCAGTTATGTTAACTTGTGAATGCGGAAGAGAATTTTCTAATAAAAATGGATTATCTCGTCATAAACCATTTTGTAAAGGATTACGAAGATGTCAAAATTCTTCTTGTAATAAAATACTAACAAGTCCGGATCAAGAAAAGTATTGTTCGAGCAGGTGCGCAACCGTTGTAACAGGTCCAGGAAGAAAGCATTCTATTGAAACTAGGAATAGAATAAGTAAATCTCTTGGTGGAAAAGGGGTTTCTAAGAAAAGTACTTATTGTTTATTTTGCAATTCTCCACTTCCACATGGGAGAAAATACTGTAATGTAGAATGCAAAACACTAAAAGAACGAAAAGACAAAACCGAAAAATGGCTTCACAATCCAGAATTATTTATAAAACCCGCAGCATGTATGAAACACTGGCTTATAGAACAACATGGAGAAAAATGTCATATATGTGGGTGGAACACAGTAAATAAACATACCGGAAAAATTCCTCTTGAGATGCACCATAAGGATGGAAATTGGAAAAATAACTATCCTGATAATATAACTCTTATTTGTCCTAATTGTCATTCCCTTACAGAAACATATAGAATCGGAAATAGAGGGAATGGAAGAAAATGGGCACGAGAATATTATAGAGGGAAAACTAGATAAAACTCCGCATAGCTGAAATGGATCAGCAACAGACTTCTAATCTGTAGATGGCGTTCGCCTGTATGGGGGTTCGAGTCCCCCTGCGGAGTCCAACTTTAAATTATGAATTAGTGAAAAGGAGCGAATCATGAATCGAGTTATTTTGCCGTTGGACAATTTGACATGGGATGAAGCACTACCAATTATGAAAGAAACCGCTGGTCTTGTTTGGGGATATAAGATCAGAAAAGTTGTACTTGAAAAAAGCATTTCAATCATTAAAGAAATAAAAGAATTTGGAAACGTAATGGTTGATTTTAAACTTTATGATATCCCTTCCGCAATGACTGAGTCATTGTTATATCATATTGAAAATCAAGCAGACATAACAACTGTTCATTGTACTGCTCAATATAAACCAACCCCAGAAGTAGATTCAAGCAAAATTGCTGGAGTTACTATATTGACTTCTTTTGGTCCGGAAGTATTTAATTATTATGATGAAGAACAGTCTATTGAAGACCATGTCGCTGACATGTGTTTTGACTCGGTAGAATCTAATTTTGGATATCTTGTATGTTCGCCATTGGAACTCAATCGTGTCGGTGAAGCAGATATCCAAAGAATTACTCCCGGAATTCGTCCTGTATGGTATTCTCCAGAAGACGACCAGACAAGAATCTCAACCCCAGCAAATGCTATAAAAAATGGATCGGATCTTCTTGTAATTGGAAGACCATTATTGAAGGCGGAAAGTATAGCAGATGCAATCAAACAAACCAACGACGAAATTGAATCAGCAACCTAAGTTTGAGCAATGCAATATATGCAAACAAAGCATGATTCTAGAATCCCATCATATTTGGTCTACCTGTTATGGCGGACCAAATATTGATTGGAATAAATGCAGAATATGTCCTAATTGTCATAAAAAGATTCATAACGGACTTATAGTAGTTGAAGGATGGTTTTCAACTACTGGAAAGAAAGGAAGAACTCTTATATGGCGAAACAAAGATGAAGAGTCCATAACAGAAATGCCAGATCCAAAAGTATGGTTATATGGAGACTTAAATGATAAAGAATCTGTTACTGAAAATTTATCAGAGATTGGATAAAGAACTTGATGATATAGCAGAGGTTGCTCATTCTTATTTAGTCAACATGAAGTTTTATCTAATTTGTTTTATTTTCTTTTTGGAAGCAGCAGGAAAATGGTTTATATATTTCGGCAGCAGAACTATATGGTACAGAATATATAATTCTAAAAAAGAGGTTATATTTGAGTTCCCTCAAATATTTCCGAAGGACCTTTGAAATGTTAATAGTTAAGATAGATGTGAATTTAAATCAAGTGGATGAAGTGGGAATTGTAAATACAGGTCGTAAAGAAAATGGTCTCTATTTATATAGAATATCTCATCCAGAAGAATATAAAGAACAATACAATCATATTGAAATCTGGCATAACCAGAAAGACCCTTGGCCAATTCTTGTTGGAAAAGTAATGGAAGTCTTAGCATCTGAACCTGAATGGTTTGCCAAAAGAAGAGAAATGGAGGAATCAATTAAAGAAGAAAAATTTATAGAATTTCTCCTAAAGAAAACAAGTCTAAACCCCCTGTAGCTGAAATGGATCAGCATCAGATTACGAATCTGAGCTTATGGGCGTTCGAGTCGCCTCAGGGGGTCCATTATTGAACTACTTGAAATGATTGTTTAACTACATTTTTAATACTTTTGAAACTTCCTGATTTAATCGCAACGTACACATCTGGTTTCTCAGCTAAAGAGTTAACTCGATCTTTTAGATCTGGATGTTTAATTAACATATCATTTATAGTAGTTACTACTTTACAAAACGCTCCGCATTTTTTCCTTCCTTTTATTTTCTTAATTACTTCTTTCATTTTATCTACTGCACTTATAAGATCTTCCCCATATCCATATTTTATAGCAAAATCATCTGCTCGTCTAGAATGATATTCTCTAGTTATATATTTATAGGGCAAGTCTGCAAAAACTAACATTAATCGGAAACATAGTGCTGACAAAATAACTTGAAGTAACCAACCACCAGGAAGAGTTACAGTCAATAAAACATATGTGAAAATATAAAACAATGGATATTGAAAAGCGATATGTTTTAGAAACCGATGATCTATTTGATAATGGGCATGATGTAAAAGAAGAGCTATCATTTCTCTTTCACTCAAAAGTTTTATTAATGGATCTGTAACCCATATTATTTTAAGATCTCCAGCGGTAAATACAGTTGGGGTTTTTAGATTTACACTCCTTACTTCCCATTTACCACCAATCAATTCTGACAATTTCTTTTCATATTTTGGCAGATTTTTTGATTTTTTATATAACACAGATATCCCAGAAAATAACAGCGCTAATTGAATGATAATACCAGCAGTACCAAATATAACAGCTCCCGAAATAGGATCAATCTCTTTCAAATGAGCTTCTTCAAGTTTATTATCAATATCCATAACTAGTCCTTTTTATAATTTGTTCTTTTTTAAATTAAGGATGGTTATTGGTATAATAAGAACATAATATAAAATGGGAGGACTTTAAAGTGAATAATGAAACCATAATTGTAGCACCACACGCAGATGATGAAATCATTGGTTGTTTTGAAATCATTACAAATGAAAAAATAAAACCTATCATTATATATACCGAAGAAATGGAAGACGAAAGAAAACAAGCAACTTTAAAGTTGAAGGAATTAACCCCTGTTAAAATTCAACTTTATCTTAGAAACATTCCCCCAGCTGCTTTAAATCACACAAACAAATTCTTTTTCCCACACCCTATCTATGAAACACATCCTGCTCATAGAGCACAAGGTTTTGTGGGAGAACAATTGGCGAGAGGAGGACTTGATGTAACATTCTATATTACAGAAATGACTGCTCCATTTAAATTTGAATGCGCAAAACCATTTGATAAGCATCTATTACTTGAAGATACTTATCCAGATCAAAGCAAGTTGTGGAAATACGATCATAAGTATTTCTTATTTAGCGGTTATGATAAATGGATTTTTAACCCGCTCGGAGGATTTAATGAAAAACCTTCTATCATTGGAGGAACTAAATAAAATAGTTACCAGTGAAAGATCATGGGGGTGTAAGCGAAAAATTATATTTGCGAATGGATGTTTTGATATTTTGCATGCAGGTCATGTAAAGCTTTTAGAAATGGCGAAAAAGTTAACTGATAATATATTTGATAACTATCTTATTATAGGTCTTAATTCGGATAAATCGGTTAGAGGACTTAAAGGGAAAACTCGACCTATTATAAATCAAATAAATAGGGCAGCAGTTTTATTGGGTTTGAAATATGTAGACTATGTTTGCATTTTTGATGATCCAACCCCAATTAAATTAATAGAAACTTTAAAACCAGACTTTCTTGTTAAAGGAGCTGACTGGAATGGAAGTGAAATAGCAGGCAAGGATTTTGTTGAAAAGAGGGGCGGTCAAGTTATAAGAATATCGTTTGAAGTAAATACATCAACAAGTAAAATAATTGAAAAGATAAGGAGTGATAGTTAATGAATGCGGATGAATTTCAAAAAGCAGCAGATAGAACTTTTACTGATGTACCAAGTGTAAATCTTACTCTTAAAGAAGAGTGTTTGGTAAGACATGCTTGTGGTCTTTCTGGTGAAGCAGGAGAAGTTTTAGATTATATCAAAAAAGGAATTTTTCATAGACATGGAGTTGATCCTGAAAAAGTTAAGGATGAATTGGGAGACGTTCTATGGTATATAGCAGAAATCGCAACCGTTTTAGATTTGAGATTGTCGGATATTATGGAAGGCAATGTTAACAAATTAATGAAAAGATATCCTAATGGATTTAGTATAGAAGATAGTATAAATCGAAAGGTATAATATGCGAAGACTTATTTTTGTTCCTCAGTATCCTACTAAAATGAGGTATTCTGAATGGTGGTTTTCAGAGCTTCCAAAACAATTTGAAAAATACTTTGATAAAGTAATAGTACTCGGAAAAGATTACTTTAAAAATGAAATTGCTAAGAGAGGTGAAGCTCATAATTTCTCTCCAATTCATGAAAATATTAAATTCGAATGTGCTCAAATTGGCGAATATCTATCTCTACCTTTACTTAATAATGATAGATTATTTCTAGCTGATATAAGTTTTCCTGGAATATTTTCTGGAGTATTATATCACAAACCATGTCATAGAATGTTCGTATTTTGTCATGCGACATCAGCAAATTCATTCGACTATTATGAAAGAGTGAGACGTTCAAAGTTTCCCGTTGAAACGTCTCATGCAATGTTATATCATAAAGTATTCATAGGGAGTTATTATTCCGCTGAAAAAGTAGGTTGGAAAAATACTAAAGTTGTTACATTACCTCCTCCACCAATAGATATCATTGCTCCTTTCCCTTATGTTGATAGGATTCATAATATTGTATCTGTGTGCAGACCTTCAATTCAAAAAGTAACAGAATCTGTTGAAAGAGAAGTTGAGAAAGTATATGGACCAATAGAAAGACAAATGTTTGATAATTGGAATTGTTATTCAAAATTCTTGTCTGCATCTAAAATTCTTTTAATAACTACAAAAGAAGATACCTTTAACTATACAATAATGGATGCGTTAAGATGTGGTTGCATTCCAATTGCTCCAAATAAATTATGTTTCCCTGAAATCCTTCCAGAAGAATACCTTTATAATAATACCCAAGATTTGATAGAAAAGATTGCTTTTAATTTAAGCGATGAAGCAACATTACCAAGAATGTTGTGCGAAGATAAAGTGGTAAAATTTTATGAGAATATATGCGAATCAATGTTAAGCGAATAGAATAAGGAGAATAGTGAAATGCCAATTTTATCATTACAAAAAACACACAATTTAATGACAGAGTCTCAAAAAAAGAAGGCAAATAATGAAAGAATGAAAGATGAAACTGGATTGCTTAATCCGCCTGCTGGTTTTACAAGGGAGCAATGGACAGGAAATACAAGCGGGAATATAATAGATGGGATTTATATATGTTTACATCTTGCCTCAGAACCTGTAGATACAGAGTTTATTTCTTTAAGAACTCTTTTCAGAAGAAGAACTATTAATCAAACTCTTGACGCACTAATGAATCATTCATGCGCAAGAGATGTATTTATTAAAACTTCACCAGGAAGGTCACAAACTGTATATTATGAATTAAATCCTTTATATAGAAATATGGTTCCCAAAACCGTTAGAAAACAAATAACTGGAACACTTAATAGAAACCATATATATGCAAGCAGTATTGCAAATAATGGTCCAAATAAAGAGGAAGCTGCATTTGAATCTTCGTTGAAAAAAGTAAGTATTAATCCATATGATTGGAAATTTACTGGCGATATATGTTACGAAAATAGGATAAAGGTAGAAAGAATAAATATAAAAGACGGGAAGAAAAAAGATGGATTAAGATATGCAGATTTCTCAGATAAAAAACGGGGACTTGTCGTCGAATATCTTGGTCCTTACCACGAGTGGTTTAATCGTCAGAATAAAAAAGACTATGATAGTGACGAGGAATACGTAAGAAAAAGAACACTACAATACAGAAAAGTTGGGATAGAACCTTTTTTTGTTTGGCATACAGAATTTAAAAAAGATCCAGATGAAGTGGAACGAAATCTAAAAGAATTTATAATTAAACATAAGGACAGAAAAATGCCTTCAAAAGAAGAATTGAAAAATCAAATAAGAATAGTGAATAGGGCAAATACAAATGAAGAAGATTTAGACACATTACTGGAGACAATGGTATGAAAAAAGTAAGTCACTACACTATATTCTTTGATTGGTTATTCGATGGTCATATTAAATCTCCTTTGCCTAACAACCCAGATTTTGATTTGTTAAAATACAACTCTCCAATCAATGAAACTTTTCTATTGAAGATGTTTCTAAGACATGCTCCGTTGAATCATTTTTTAAATGAATATAATCACCTTGGAATAAGATATATTGATAGGGAAGAGTTATTCTTTTTCATTAAAGAATGTGTCATGGCATTCAAAATTAAAAGAAATCAAATTCATTACACTCCATATAGAAGACAAGCAGCAATATTCAATAAACTTCGAGAGAAATTTCCTTTATATAAAGATCATGAAATTACTCTACTTGCGAGTGTAATAGATAAATTTGAATCAGATAGGAAATTGAAAATATATAGTGCGCTTGGAATTGAAAAACCAAAAAAAGTTTCGAAAAAAAAGAAAAGAACCTCACCAAAAAAGAAAAGCATAACTGTTAAACAATTTATAAACGATAACTTTGAGCTGTATCCTGTGGACACTTAATATTGTCCACAGGATACCCACAACTATTTTTTTATCTTCTTCGCATCATCTTCAGTCAATACTGGATTGTCTATTGTATGATGTGCCCCATCTCCCCTACATACTACACACTTCTTTGCAGAGATTATTTTAATAGGAGTTCTAAATTTTCCTTTGCCCCTACATCTCCAACATTTTTTCTTAAGTTTTGAATTAATTCCGCTTCCTTTACAAGTCGGGCATTCAATTTCTTCAAACTCAAATTTATAATTAGTCTCTCCTGTTCCATAACATTCCCCACAAATGTCAAGGGAAACCTTAGGTTTGAACTTCCTCCCCCTCTTCTTACATTGCAAAACACGCTGTCTTAATAAAACGTTTTTTGCAGTAAGAGCTTTCTTTTTATTTCTCGTATGTTTCATCTTCTCATACGAAAAATAAATTTGAGGTGTAGTAAACGATCGTTTTAATCCAAGAATTTTAACGGCAGCTTCAATTTTCATTTTACACCTTCACCAATATCCCCTTTTTAATTGTTAACGTCAAATAAATAATCACCTCCTCTTATTAAAAAATACCTGTCTTCTTCTATTGGTAAATTAATATATATAGAATATTTCTCATTATATAAACCTGGATGATAACTTTTTACATTGGAACAAATAATAAAAAGGAGGTATTGTGTTTAGTATAAAAAGCTCATTTGCCAACTGCTCAACTTGCGACTTATTAGATGCCCCAAGTTGTATAATGGAAACGAATTGTAATAATGATTTAAGTAAGGTAGACGTTGTTGTAATAAGCGAAAATCCAGGGAAAGATGAAGTCAAAAAGGGAATTCCTTTGATAGGACGAGCAGGTAAAACCTTCAGAAAACCTTTTGATAAATATATAAAGAAAAACTTTAATTGGTTGTTGACAAATTGTGTATTATGTCTTACTTTAAAAGAAGATGGAACGACAGGAAATCCGGAAGACCATATCATTGATGAATGTAAAGAAAATTGTTTTAACATTATAAAACAATGCGACCCAAAGTTAATAATTGTTATGGGCACAAGTCCTATGAAAGCATTTGGAATTGCTAAATCTGGAATTACCAATTTAAGAGGACAAATGTTTAAATGGGAAAAGTACGATGTTCTTGTTACAGTACATCCAAGTTTCGTAAATAGAAATCAAGCGTATAAAAATCATTTTGAAGAAGATATTAAATCAGCTGCAAAATTCTTAGGAGCTGATATTAAAGACGGAACATCAATTGCTCCTAGTGGAAAGAAAGGGATTCATAGATATAAAATACCTTCTAAGTTTTATACAGATGAATTTAGACTAGTTGATATTCAATTTCTAAATAAGACCGGTCAAGTCCTTTATATCTTTAGAGATAAAGATAATAAGAAAGTATATCACAAAGAAAATGATAAGTATGTATGCTATGTTGCACCAAAAGGAATTGAAGCAAGACGAATTGTTCCGTATGAAGAATTGGAGCAATTGACTATACCTTATAAATTGAAAAGTACTTTAGATCCAGATATCACTTATGAAGGTGATATGAAAATAACTGCAAAGCATGCAATGGATTATTACCATTTCAATAAAGAGGAAGCTCATAGAGTAAGCAGCAATATCATGTATATAGATATTGAGGTGGATCCTGGAATGAAAGTAACTGAGTTTCCAAGTCCGAAAGAATCAAAGTTTCCAATAAATATGATAACGACGATTCTTAATAAAAATAAAATATGTTATGTTCTGGATAACAAGACTGAACCAATAACTGATAAACCAGGAACTACTCTTAAAATATTCACCGATGAAAAGAAGTTAATGCTTGCTTTCATTGATGATTTTAAGAAAGCAGACCCAGACTTTTTAGCAGGTTGGAATTCTATTGCATTTGACTTGGAATACATTTTCAATCGTCTTCCTCATTTGAAAATATCCCAAGGGAGTATGTCAAAATTTGGAGAATTCTTTGTTGATTCATTTAGATTCTCTTGTCATTTACCTGGATGTGTTGCTCTCGACCAACTTCATCTCTATAGAATGTTTACTTTTACAAAAGAAGAAACCTATAAACTCGGATACATTGCAGAGAAACAATTGAAGGTAACTAAAGTGGATTTGGAATATCCAATAAATGAAATGTATTATAAGAAACTCAATACGTTGATTGAATACAACATAAGGGATAGTGAGCTTCTTGAGCAGCTTGAAGATAAAATGAAGCATATTAATTTATTGAATGAGATAAGACTTATTTGCAAAACTTGCTTTTCATCCGGAAGTTCTCCATTTGGTCAAGTTGATTCAATAATGATTTCTTATTTGAATGAGAGAGGATTGGCATCAAAGAATAGTGATCCTCATGTTGAAAAAGAAAAGTATCCTGGAGCTTATGTTCATCCACCTGTTCCTGGAATCTATAATAATATAACAGACTTTGACTTCACATCTCTGTATCCAAGTATTATTATGACATATAATATTGGAGTAAATAACTTCTATGCAAAAACTATAGACAGATCAATTGGATATGACTTCGTTTATGCTCCAGAGAATCTCCCTAAAACTATACAAGTTCTTCTTGATCCAATGTATAGTGAAAAGATAGTTGATATGACTCCAGCAGAACTTAGAGATGTCATAAAAAAGAAAAATCTTATTTTTACAATAAATGGTTGTCTATTTAGATCTCACGAAGTTGAAAGATCTGTATATAGCGAAGTACTTGAAAATCTATTATCTTCAAGACGAGCATATAAGAAAAAGATGCTTGATGCAAAAGAAGCGGGAAATAAATCAGATAAAGACTTATATGATACCCGTCAATTGGTTTATAAGGTTCTGGCCAACTCCTTATATGGAGTTATCGCAAACAAGGCATTTAGATTCTATGATACGTCTTGTGCAGCAGCAATCACTCTTGGAGGACAGGAAGCTCTTAAATTTTCAATTACAGAAGGTGATGAATTTATGAAACATCTGCATCTTCAAAAAGATGTGGAACGAGCTCCTGTAATTACAAAACAAGAAATCTATTCAGAAGAAATGCCTAATAGAAAACCAAAATATATAGTAACCGGAGATACCGATTCAATATTTTGCTGTTTTGAAAAATTCCAAGGTGAAAAGGATGATGATAAAATTAAAGAATGGTGTGATCAGCTTCAAAACTATTTAAATGATGTTATAATAAAAGAAATAGTTGAAAACCATAATGTTGATACTTCCTTCAATAAACTTGAGTTAAAAAATGAGTTGATTATTTCTCGAGGCATTTTCTTAGCAAAAAAGAGATATGCAATTCATGTTCAAAATAATGAAGGAAGAATAGTCGACGAAATCAAATTTATGGGTCTTGAAATTAAACGAAGCGACTATCCATCTAAATCAAAAGAATTTTTGAAAGAATTGGTAGATTTGATTTTAAAATCTAAAGCAGTTAAACTACCTAATCTTTTTAAATTTATCCATCAAAAAGAGAAAGAATTCATCAAGCTCATTAAAGAAGGATCAAAAACAATTGCTCGACCTGTAGCATATGGTAAAAAGATAAGTGATTACAAAACCATTCCTCAAGGTGTTAGAGCAATGGAAGCATTTAATGCCATTTCTTATCATGCCCATACGCCGGGAGATAGAGCTTATATGTTTAGAGTTAGTGGAGTTGATGATATGTTGGCGACCCCAGAAGTATCAAAGCGATATGAACAATATGTTGCCGATAATGGAACATTAAAAGTTGTAGCAATTCCTGATGAAGAAGCTAAGTTGCCTGAGTTTTATATTCCTGATGTAAAAGGGAATCTACAATTTGCATTCACTGATAGATATGAACTTCTATTGAAACCGTTAACTGAAGTGAAAAAGAAACAGGAACTTATGACAGTATAGAGATTTAACGAAAGGAGATTGTTCGATGGATAGATTATGTGAAAATGGGTGTGGAAAAATAGCAACTTATTATGCAACATCATCTAAGAGATGGGTATGCACGAAAAATCAAATGCAATGCCCAGCAATAAAAAAAAGAGCTAAGAAGGCAAGAGAGTGTAATAACGAGATAAGAAATAGTGGTCATATTTGCGAATATGGTTGTGGAAAAGAAGCAAAATATTATTTCAAAAATTCAAAAAAGTGGTGTTGTAGTAAGTATGTAACCCAATGTGAATCTAGAAAATTGAATTTATCTGAAGAAGAAATATTACAAAGAAAGTATGAAACTCGGGAAAAACAAAAAAGATATTTGAAGGAAAAAAAGAAAGAACCAGAGTTTATAGAAAGGAGGAACAGAAAAGCTAGAGAAAGATATCATGCAAATAAAGAGTATAGAGATAAAGTAAAAGCAAGAAGAAAAGAAAGATATAAGGAAAATCCAGAAAAAGAGCTCGCTAAAATAAGAGAATATCAAAAAAATAACCCAGAGTTTATAAATAAAAATATAATATCAATAAGAAAATTTTCAAACTCTTCTGCAAAGTACGATAGGGATGCACCAAAAATTGAATGGTTTGAAGAAGTAAGACGAGATCCTAATGATGAAAAACTGCTAAATGTTAAATGTAAACAATGCGGAAAGTGGTTCATTCCAACATATATTCAGGTATTTTCAAGAATGAATACAGTTTTAAATGGAACTGGAGAAAGTCATTTTTATGATACAGAAGAATGCAAACAAAAATGTTCTGTATATAATACAAGATCTACCGCAGAAGCTAGAAGATTTCTAAATGGAGACTCAGAATTGTGGTATACTCAAGCAGAACTTGCTATATGGGGGAAAGTTGTTTTAGAAAGAGAAAATTATATTTGTGAGTATTGTGGTAACCAAGCAGTTCACGCACATCATGAAAAAGCTAAAAAATTAGAACCATTTTTTGCTTTAGATCCTGATAATGGAATTGCATGTTGTGCAGAATGTCACTATAAATATGGTCACCCCATTCATACATTTTGCTCAACTGGAATGCTGGCAGCAAAAGTATGTAGTTAGAACATAATATAAATGAAGGAGGTATGCCTTGGGTACGGTGAAATTAATTGAATGTATCACAACATGGCAAGGAGAGGGGAGATGATATGTGATTACGGATGCGGGAGAAAAGCAAAACATCAGTTTAAAAATGGAAAGTGGTGCTGCGAGGAAACCTTTTATAAATGCCCATCTTTTAAAGACCATCTAAAATCTATCTCAACTATTGGTAAAATAAAAGGAAATCCAATAATAACTGATAAGGTATGTGATTACGGATGCGGAAATATTGCAAAATATCAGTTTAAAAATGGAAAATTATGTTGTTCAGAAACATATTTGGGTTGTCCTTTTTTTCATAAAAAAACTGCAAATTTAAGCAAACCAGTGAAAATAACTAGTGAGGAAATTTGCAGTTTTGGTTGTGGGAGAAAAGCAAAATATATTCTCCCAACCTCAAAAAAGTTATGTTGCTCAAGAAATTGGGGAGCATGCCCTGAAATAAAAAGAAAGAATTCTAAATTAAATAAAATCAAACAATCTGGTCCAAATAATGCTAGATATGGAATTAAACTTAGTAGTGAAACAAGAAGAAAAATAAGACTTGGAAATATTAAAGATTTGGAAAATAAACTAGGACAGATATTTCCAAACTATAATAAAAATGCGTGTAAATTGATAGATGAATACGGAAGAAAACATGGCTATAATTTTAAACATGCTGAAAATGGTGGAGAATTTTTTATTAAAGAATTAGGATATTGGGTTGATGGATATGACCAAGAAAAAAATGTGGTTATTGAAGTCGATGAGTCATTTCATTTTGATATAGATGAGAATTTAAAAGAAAGAGATGTGTTAAGACAAAGAGAAATTGAAAACCATTTAAACTGTGAATTTATAAGAATTAAAAACTTATAATTATAATAGGAGATATTATGATAAAAGGAATTGAATGCATTAATACATTTCAAGGAGAAGGTCCTCAAAGAGGTTATAGAATGTTATTATTTAGATTTAAATATTGTGATAGAGTTGAGAATAAGAATCCCTGCAAATATTGTGATACATTAGTAAAAATGCGTGCACAACAAGAAGCAGAATATTCTATAGACTTATTACAGAATATTATTGATAAAGAAAAAATTGGAATTTTAATTACTGGAGGAGAACCAGCATTTGGAGATCAATATTATTCTACTGTGAAAATGCTTACTAAACTGAACTATCCATATGCTAATGTAGAAACAAATGGATATAAACTTAAAGAGTTATTGGAAGTAGTTCCTAAAGTAAAACCGGTTAAGTTTGTTTACTCTCCAAAGTTTTTCAAAGAAGAAGAACTTGATATTGAAATAGCGAGAACCCAGCAAGTATTTAATGACCCAAGAGTAATCATAAAGCTGGTCTATCAAAACAACTTTTTAATTCATGATTATCTTGATTTCCTCAAAGAGCTTAAAATAAATTGGAAAGTATTTTTAATGCCAGAGGGAACAACACGTGAGCTAATAATTGAAAATGCAGCTGAAACATTTGATGCTGCAGAAAAGTACCAGGTCGGTTTCTCCAGTAGAGACCATATTATTTATGGATTTGTATAACTTACGAAAGGAGTGAAAATGGCGAAAGTATTGAAAGCAGTAAATAACCATCTTGTAGTCTTGCCTTTGAAAAAAGAAGATACAACTGCAGGAGGGATTATTGTTCCAGACACTGCAAAAAACGAACCTCAGATTTCATGCAAAGTGTTGTCAATTGGAAAAGATGTAACTGGAGAAATTTCCCCAAATGACACAATCTTCTGTCATGAAAGAGCAGGGATGGATATCATGACTGAAGGCGAGATTTATAAAGTCATCAAGTCTGATGAAGTTTACTGCGTAGTATCTGAAACAGTTGGATTGGCGGAGGTAGCAAACAATGAATGATATTTTAGGCGGCGGAAATCCGGCAGGAGGAATTCCAGGCGGGATGGAAATTGATCCCACAGCTATTGAAAATGAAAAATGTGAAAGTTGTGGATGTGAAGTATGGACTAATGGAATAGTCCTTAAAAAGATCTCTGCTCTTGTAAATCCAACAGGCAAAGATCAATTGGGAACAATTCCTGTAATCGTATGCATCAAATGTCAATCTCCACATCCGAGTTCTGCGCCAATTTTACCATCTAAGGAATAGTGGCAAGGGAGGGCATTTAATGGAAGAAGATTTTCAATATGGAGACATAATTGAATTTTGTGGTGACCGCTTCTTAGTCCTTGAGAATTATGGAGATAGGGGAAAGGTTGTTGAATATCCAAAGGGTGAAGACCCTGTCGAAATAGATCCATTCTACTGGGAGTTTGAAGGGTCGAAATGTGTTAAAGTATAGAGGATATGTCATGGACGATATAGCGAAAAGAATAAGAATCTTAGCAAGTGAACTTGACGACGCTGCAGATAAAGGTGATGTTAAAAATCATATGAGATTACACGACCTCGCATCGTACGCAAGACAAATTGCTTCTGATGTTCAAATTGAAGCAAAGAAAGCTTATGAAGCAACATGGGATTTTACCTTTGCTCAATGGAAACTTTCCTTTATACGTCTATGGCGTAAACTCAAATCAAAAGGCGAAAAGGTGAAACATTATGGTTATGACAAGTGAAGAGAGAGGGTTGAGACATAGAATTGAAAATGACTTTACTTATCATCCTCCTACAGAAGGACAACCAGAAAAGTATGAAAAAATAAGAGCTAAAGCAAAAGAGTTCGCTGAGCTTCTTGTTGATGAATGTCCTATGGGAAGAGAATTAAGTACTGCTCTTACTAACCTCGACCAAGTTGTTTTTTGGGCAAATGCCTCGATAGCAAGGGAGAGGGGGTAAAATGAATTTAATCGAACTTGAGGCAAGAGATTTATCCGATGCATGGTTTCAATGTGTCTATAAAGCAATTGATGAAGGGAGAGTATTTAAAATCGACAGAGGATCTTATGCTGGTCAAAAAAGATTGGAATTTGATTACATAACAGTAAGAATTAAATATCCTGGAACTCGACCATTACTCCCCCAAATCCCTGCTCAATATGGAATGCCGGATCCGGTTGCTGCTGATTATTTGGATGACTATCTTCCATATTTAATGACAGGAGAATTGAAACCAGGAGAATCATATACCTATGGACAAAGGTTAACCCATTATAAGATTCCTGGTGCATGGAGTCATATGCCAAATCATAAAGACATTTTTGTCATGGAATCTGAAATATGGAATAATGACAAGATTGTAAGCGTTGTAGGGAATGACACATTTATCAACCAGATTGAGCTTCTGATATGGACTTATAAAAACAAAGGTTTCAGAAACAATCAAATGGTCCTTCAAGTTGCTCATCCTTCAGATATGATTCTACAGGATCCTCCTTGTTTAAGAGCTATTGACACAAGGATTCAAGACGGAAAGCTACACTTCTTTCCCTATTTTAGATCATGGGATCTGTATGGTGGTTTTCCAGCTAACTTGGGCGGCATTCAATTATTGAAAGAATATATCGCCGCAGAAATTGGGGTTGAGGATGGAGAAATAATTGCTTCATCTAAAGGACTCCATCTTTATGACTATACTTTTGATATGGCAAAAATGCTTGCTATGAAAGAAGATATGGAATTAAAAGAGTAAACCAAACTCACTATTTTTAAATCCCTCTCCAGAGAAGATTCTGGAGGGGGTTTTAACAGTTAATAAAAAGGGGTTGTTATGAACAACATGACAGTTGATTATTCTGAAGTTAAAATAAACAAAGAATTTTTTGATTCTAAATTTCCTTTGCTGGATAAATTTAGAACTATAGCACCTGGGTCTTACAAACATTGCCAGAATACAGCAAATATATGTGAAGTAATTGCATCAGAACTTGGTTTGAATATAGACCTGATAAAATGCGCTGCTCTATATCATGACATAGGAAAAATGAATAATCCTATGTATTTTACGGAAAATCAAAGTAATGGAACAAACCCTCATGATGATCTTGAACCATATGTCTCTTATCAAATAATAACAAGGCACGTTGGTGATAGTGTTCTTCATTTGCTCCAAGTCGAAGGAATGCCGATGGAAGTAATAGAGATTGTGAGTCAACATCATGGAAATACAATTTTAAAGGCATTTCATAATAAGGTTCAAAGCGAACCAGAAGAAAAATATAGATATATATGTTCTCCTCCAGTGTCGCCAGAAGCTCTTATTTTAATGATAGTTGACAGTGTTGAAGCAACTTCACGATCTTTCTTTTTAAATGATGACGACAAAGAAGATTTTATTCCAAAGGCAATAAATGGAACAATAGAAAGATTGATGGACGATAATCAACTTGACAACATGAAGATAGGTGTGCTAAATATAACAAAGAAGTTATTATTTAAAGAGCTTGAAAGCATCTATCATAAACGAGTTACATATGAAGAGTCTCCAACAGTAGCAGAAGTGAAAGATGCGGGCATTGAAAATCAAGAATAAAATCAAATCCTTGAGAACAAATTTAAAAGGTGAATAGGAGAACTTATGGTACAGTCAGGTTATATTTTAGCAGGGTTCGAAACGTTGGCAGGAATATTAAATAACTTTATCCTTAATACAAAAGGAAGGTTTGAAGACAACTTTACTAGAGAGGATATAGGTAGATTCCTTTCGTCATCTTGCTCTGGTTTTCTGCATTCGTATGGGGAACATTTTGGCGGAAAAAAGAAATGGAATAAATATAGTCAGAGTGAAGCAGAACTTCTTAAAAAATGTAGAGGGTATGGTTTTTTCGATGACTCAAATTTTGTAGTTGACTCGGGTGGTTTTCAAATTGCAACTGGAAGATTGAATAGGGAAGAATCAGTTCTTCTTCTTAAAATGTATTATGAATTTTTAGAAGAATACCATGAGTTATACGACAGAGCGTTTATTCTCGATGTACCGCCAGGTGCAAATTGTGAAACAATCACTGACTTTGATGATCTTTATAGATGGAATTTAGATTCGTACACAACCGCAGCAAATCTTCCCGATCATGTAAGAGAGAAAGTAATATATGTACATCATTTTAGAAGTCCAAAGTTGTGGAATACCTTTGAAAGAATTTTGAAAGAAAATGATTTCTATTCAAGGTTTAATCATTTTGGAACTGGAGGTATTGTTGCTTCTATGAGCGGAGATGCAAGCATCCCTTGTATTATATATGTCCTTCCATTAATTCCTATTATCAATGAAACATTAAAGCATGGAAAAAATAGACTTGACTTTCATGTATTGGGTGGAGCAAATTTCAGAGATATTTTATTCTATGAGTTATTCAAAATTCATGTGATGAAAATGCACAACCTTGAATTGAATATCACTTATGACTCTGCTGGAATGTATAAAGCATTAATGAGAGGAAGAACTTTACAAGTTTTTCATGAAGGTTCTATAAATAAATTAGATCTCAGATCAGCAAAACTTGATAACAGATTTAAAAATAATGGGACCGTTGCTGAAAAGTTTAGAGATTCATTGAATAATACTGCATTGCGGCATGGATTTAAAACTCTTCCTTTTGAAGAAATATATGGAGATACTACGTTTCAAGAAGAGATTCGAGTTTATGCAATGTTATATTCAATTGATGCTTTCGCAATTGCTCAAGAGAAAATGAGAGGTCTGGCACGAGATATATATCCAATGTATGCAGCAGGAGATGTTGAGTTTTTTAATGAGAGCATTGAATTAGAAACCAGACGAATCAATGGAGATAAAATAACTAGAAAACAAAAAGCAAAAACCAATAGTATTACAACTTCTCTCGATATGTTGAGCAAGCTTGATGAAGATCATTGTAAATATATCGTAAAGAAATGTTTGAGCAAGGATGAATTTACAAATTTAATCTCAAGTGAACAAATGCTTACGGTGTAAATTATGCCAAAACTAAAATTGAAACCAGGTGAATATAAATGCAATCTATGCAATGGAAAAGGAAAAATCCCTGCTGAGAAAAACCCAGAATGTTTGATAGGCATAGTAGGTCAATTAACAACGTGTCCAAAATGCCATGGTTCAAAAAAATTAGATTGGATTGAAAATGTAATTGGTAAAAAAAAGCCAGTAATGTTTAGTTTTGGAGTTGATTCATCTGCATCTGTATCCTGCCAGCATCAATTAAGCTCAAAAGTTATAAGCGAAATAGCGGGAGAGTTAGCGAATAAAATAGATGGAGAAATTTTAAAAATGCTTGGAGCTGATAATGGGGAAAAAGAGAAGGAGGAACCGCTTACATTTAAAACACTCTCTGAAAAAATCGGAAATGCTATGCGACAAGTGTGAAGCAACAGGATTTCTTCCAAAGACAATCAAATGTGACAAATGCTCTGGAAAAGGGGTATTCGATGTTAAACAAGAATGCCCCAAATGCAGAGGATATAAAAAAATGACTTGGTTAGAATTTGCAATTGGTAAAAAGGAAGTCCCGCCTTTTGATCCTAACGATTATGATCCGGATTTTGATATTCCTTTTTGAGGAGGTTGAATGCTAACAGAAATATTTCTTAATTCTTGCTATTCGGTATGTCTAAACGAAAAAGCAAAAGTAAAAAGAGATAAAACTTTGTATAGGGATATTCTTGATGTTCTAATTTTTTATGAGGCAAAGAAAACTATTGAAATCCCTGTTACTATTCAAACAAAATTTGAATGTCTCAAAAAAATATGTGAGATGAGTCTTGAAGATAAAGCAATTGATAACATATTGGATAGTCTATCATTTGGAGAAAAATTCAGATCTCTTACAGATTTTATTTCATTAAAACGAACTGAAGAAATAAAAGATAATACCACTCTTGACCATGTAAGACAGATTCGTTTACGAAAGAAGCTAAACTCTCTATTTGCCAACTACGATCAGTTGTCTGAGTTTATTGAATCATTAAATACTGGAACGTTTGATAGTATAGATGATTTGGTATTGGATTATGAGCAAATTGTAAAAACTCTATATACCACAATGATGCAAGAGAATAGAGGAATAGCAATTGAAGCTTCTGCATCTCTAGATTTGGCAAAAGATAATTATGATTCGGTATTGGATCTTATATTAAAAAAGTATGAAAAGAAAAATGCAATTTCTACAGGATTTACTATATTTGATGTTGATGTTTTAAATGGAGGGTTTGAACCTTCAAGAACCTATGTATTTGGTGGAGCGTCTGGAGCAGGAAAATCTACTCTACTAAATAACTTCATTGTAAACTCAGCATCTAGTCCAATGCTTGTAAATCAAAATGAAGAAGATGACGGATGGAAAGTTTATATCTATATCACTCTTGAAAATACTATTGAAGAATCCCTTCTAAGAACATATCAACCATTATTCTCAAAATCTACCTCTCAAGTTATTTCAGAAATTCGTAATGGAGTTAATATAAAGGATAAGATTGTCCATGAAATAGCAAAGACAAAGAGTAGTATTGTAATGAAATACTTCCCAGCAATGTCAATATCAACTGTTGATATAATGGCGGTGCTTGATGAAGTTATTTCTGAATATGGACAAGGATCCATAAAGGGAGTTTATATTGATTATTTAGATCTACTCAGAACAGATACTAAATTTGATTTATATAGATTAGAATTGGGTCAAATAACCCTATCATTAAAAACAATGGCAGTTGAATATAATGTTCCAGTTATAACAGCAACACAGTTAGGAAGGTCAGCATATAGAGTAGAACAATCTCATGATTTAAATTTGGATCAAATATCAGAATCCATTAAGAAGGTTGAGCATTCAGATTTTGTTGCATTATTATCAAAGGATCCCCATGAAGATAATCTAGTCCATTTAAAGGTAGCAAAAAATAGAAGTGGAAAGTCTGATGTTGCTATTGATTTTGTAGTGGACTTTACTAGATTTAAATTTTTGAATGGGAAAAAGGTAGAAAGGTCTAAAACTAGCACAACTCAAGATACCAAAAAAATGGATCAAAAAGCATTAAGTTTTGATGGATTACTTAAAATGGATTTTTAGTTCGGATCTGATTACATTATCACCTTTAACATGGAACATATATTAAAATAGTTACGATGGTAGTAATAATGATACTATAGGAGGAAAGATAAAATGGCTACTAAGAAAGTAAGTTATATGAACCTGTTGAAAGAATCCATTGCTGAATTTGACGTTACCAATGCAGTAGATGTTAAAGGTCCAATGGTAGATCCTATTCTAGGGTATGATGGTGGAGGAGAACTCCCGACAAATAAAGACGCAGCAAGCGTTCTTGAAAGATATTACTTTACTCAAGATGCGGATGAGGGAGTATCAGTCCAAGAGCATGAAGATAATGTAATGGACGAAGAACCTGGAGCAAAAGACGGTACGAGCAAAGACTCTGATGCAGTGTCTCAGAAAAAAGACATTGAAAAAGCAGTTACTGAAGCTGACGAGGAAGAAGCTGCACCTGAAGAAGCAGAAGAAGCTGAAGCTGCAAGCGAAGCAGTTGTAAAAGAAGAAGACGAAAAAGATGATGACGAGGAAAAAGAGGGCGAAGAAGAAAAAGAAGAAGAAAAAGAAGAAGAAATGTCCGAGGCAGAGCAAATTGAAAACGCCGTAATTGAAAAACTCATTGGAGAAATGGAACAAGAAGTTTCTGAAAACCGAGAAAAAGGTGATAGGGGTGTTGGCGGAGAAGAAGCTATGGGAACTGGAGACGCAGAGAAAGTGATTCCTGATCGAAAAGACGCCACAAATGAAGCAGACGTTCCAGAAGAAGGCGACGAAGAAAAAGCAGAAGAAGTAGATGTTGATAAAGAAGTTGCCGAAGGTGCTGGAGCAGACGCAGGTGTTGGTCCTGGTCCAATGAAAGCAGGAAAAGGAAAAATGGGTTTGGATGACGAAGAAGTTGAAGAAGCATTCAAAATCTTCAAAGAAGAAGTCGAAGCAGAAGAAGAAACTGATATAGATCCAGACAAGATCCAAGCGTAATTCCATATTTGTATATAGTGAACAAAAAGGGTCTCTTCTTTTAGAGACCCTTTTTTGAAAGGGAATCCAATGAATAAATTTAAGGTTGTCATATCCACTCCAAATAGAATGATTCTTGTGAATGGAAAATTAACAAGAAGTCCTTTGACCGCAATAGTCGAAGAACAAAACCTCGCCCCAATTAGAGCAAAAATCGCACAAGATGGGATTCTAGATTTCTCTATAGAACCATACGTAGAGGAAGTTGTGGAAGAGATTGTTAAACCACCTGTTAAGAAAAAGAAAACTGCTCCAAAGAAGAAAGCTGCAACATCAACTCTTGAAAAGATTTATGAAAATACTGAATAATTTAGCGATCAGGTGAATACATGAAAAAAATAACTATTACTAAAGAAAGTGGCGAAACTACAATTATTCATGACGATGACAATTCGGACATTATAGAATACGCGACACAACTGTCGCAGTTAATGTCAGCAAGTAATATATCTCTATTGGAAACTTCTGAGAAGATAGTAATTATAAGACCTCATAAAATAGAGGCAATAGATGTAGTTGAAATCCCTGACTCAGCATCAGAAGAACCCTTGGAATCAAATCAAAATGACTCAGAGTCTTCTGAGGAAGATGGCATTGATGAAATATGTCAGACCACGGAAGAGCATATTGATATAATAAAGGATGCAAGCACAGGAGATTAATAATGGCTACCTCTATAATTATATTGGTGGCTTCAACACTTTTAATTTTGGTTTGCTTTTTAATTGCAACAATTAAAATATCTCAATATAAAAAGCGCCAAAGTTATATTATAAACTTTGAGTCTTATATAACGATTCTAAATTATCATTTGGAAAAAGCATTCGATATAATATATAAGGACAGAGTTTTAATATATTCTTTAGAAGCAACCAAAATGGATGACGATCAGTTTGAAGTCACTACTAAAGACTTTATAAAATTAGTTTTAAAAATGGTAGGTCCTACTATTGTTGAAGAATTAACATTTTTATATGGGGATGAAGAAACCTTTTTATTCAACATAACTGAATATTTCAATACCCGATTTGAGGATGACGAAATAAGAAAGACTAGTATGACCTCTCTAATGGAATCCGATGTAGAGGACCAAATGACCAATGTAATGGAGACAAAATAAATGGGGATTAGCGATACGTTTCAAAAACTAAAACTCAATATCATCGGAACTAAAACTACAGATATTGATGCCAGATTAGACAAGGCAGTTAAAGACATTGTTTCTTATAAAAGCAATTCTGGCAGAAATGGATATATTGAGTTAGTCAGAACTTTAATTTCTAAAGAAGTTGGTTCTGGCGGAATTACTCTTGATGGGGGAAGTACAGTTTCTCAAGTAACCCCTTCTGCAATGGGTCAAGGTTCTCGCTTAGCTCGCTATAAAATGTATGAAACAATCGTGAATCATATTAACTATTGTTTTAGAGGACTTAGAGTTCTAGTTGATAATATTCTTGCTCCAGATGATATTACAAAAACCTCACTCGAAATAAAATCAAAAAAGTTCTTAGAAGATGAAACCCCAACTGAAGCAAAAACAGGTCAAGTTAGAGACGTAGTTAAAAAATTGAAATTGGAAGATCATCTTGATCTAATTGTTACCGCCACTTTAAAATATGGGGACTTCTTCGCTGAAATAGCAGACGCAAAAACTGCATTAGTCAGTAGAGCATATTTATCAGAATCAACGCTTGCTGAAGATTTAAAAACTGGATTAAAAGAAAATATAAAGCAAGATAATTTGACAGTAATAATGGATTATAGCTCATACGAGAAAAATGAACGTCAATCAAAAACAATGTCAATTAACAATTTAAATCTTGTTTATCATGATCCATCACAAGTCATAAAACTTCAAAGTGAACTATTCCCACTTTGTTTTGGATATTTAATTTTCCCAAAGACTGCTGTAGTTCCTCATCTTCATATGAAAGATCAAGCAGTAAATGACTTATGCTCAAACATTTTAAATAGTCTGCAAAAGAAAATTCCGCAAATAAAAGAACTATCTAATGATAAAGAGCTTAAAGCAATTATAGCAAATATGGTAATGGAAAGTGATTCTGTAAGAACCTTGAATATCAGATATGTTCCGCCTGATAAAATGCAACACTTCCAAATACCATCCACCTTATATTATCCATATGGGGAATCAATATTTGATTCATGTCAATTTACCGCTAAAGTTCTTATAGCTCTAGAAACAGCTCTCGCCGTTCATCGTCTTGCTAGATCAACTGAAAAAAGAAAGATTGCCGTTGAGGTTGGTTTGCCAAGAGATGCCAAACGAATGGTAGAGGGACTAAAAGAAGAATTTAGAAAACGAAAAGTTAGTCTTGATAGTTTTGGAACTATTGATACCATTCCAACTATGATCTCAACTTTTGAAGATATTTATATTCCTCAAAAAGATGGAAAACCTTTTGTAGATATTAGTACGTTTACTGAGGGGAATGTTGACATCAGAGGAAAAGTAGACGAATTGAAATTCCTCCGAGATGGAGTTGTAGCAAGCATTGGTGTTCCTGCTAGCTTTTTGAATATAGAAGAAAATCTTTCAAACAAGTCGGCACTATCAGAAGAAAATATTTTATTTGCAAGAACTGTGGTAAACCATCAGAAATATATTACAGAACAAATAAATAAACTTATTCAAAAAGTTTATGATATTATTGATCCAGAAGCAGCTCTAACGGTACTAGATACTGTATCAATAACATTGCCTCCACCAAAATCTTTGCAGTTTGAAAGAGAAGCAAGATATATGAGCGAATTGGCGAATCTTATTGAAACTCTAGAAAGAATTGGAATTCCTAAAGAGTATTCAAGAAAGAAATTCCTAACTAATATTGATTGGACTGATTTGAAGAATTATGAACTAGATGAAAAAATTGACTCTAAATTGGGAACTAAACCTGAGGAAGACGATTCTATGGGCGGCGGTTTTGGAGGCGGAGGAATGGGAACTTCATTTTAAAAAATCAAAGGAATAATAAAAATGCCAATGTTTGGTACTAGCATAGACAAAATTTTAACACGGTGGAATGATGACGCTGTCCCAGATGAAGTAGATGACGACTATATCACACATGTTAATATTGGTCTTGGTCCATTTAGAGAACAAGAAGAGGAGGAAGAAGCACCTCCTGAAGAGCTAGGAGAAGTCCCAGAAGATCCTGGCGCAGAACCAGAAGATAATCCAATGGAAGATCCTGGAGCGGACCCGATGGCAGACCCAGCTGCTGGAGGAGATATGGAAGGTGGAATGGATGCTTCCATGGATCCTATGGGAGGAGAAGATAAAGGACCACAATCTCCAGAAGAGGTTGGAAGAGTATATGAGCTTAAGAAGATTCACTCAAGACTAGTATCAATTGAATCCCATCTATCTGGTTGCTCAAGCGAAGAGCTTGTTGAATTAAGAGGGTTTGTAAGTAGAGCTCTTGAATTGTTTGATAGTTTAATATCCAATGTTGATTTATACAAAGATAAACTTCCGGATATTATAGTAACATATTATAAATTTTTAGATGCTGTATTCTTAAAATTGAAAAAGCATTATAAAGAAAAAGCAAAGAAGGAGGACAATTAAATGCCTCATTTTATAGCAGAACAAGCAATTTTTCAGGAAGCAGATATTGTTCACAAAGGTCCAGGTAAAGCAATCTTTAGAATGGTTCTTCAAACTGTAGATGAAATAAATCAAAATCATCGAATGTATCCAGCTTCAGTTATGGAGAAAGCAATGGGAGATTGTAAAGAGCGAATGAATAGAAAAAGTTTCTATGGAGAAATGGATCATCCAATTCCAAAGGGACAAGATACATTTGATCAAATAAGACAAACTCAGGTTGCTCTTGAAAGAGTATCTCATTATATTAGAGATTATGACTTCAGTGGAAATAAGCTAATGGGAGAAATTGAAACTGCGTCGACCCCAAAAGGACAGATTCTCTTTGGTCTATTAAAAGATAAAAGTGGGGTCGGAATGTCCATGAGAGGAATGGCAGAACTAGAAAGACTCAAAGATCATAATATAGTAAAAGATCCTTTGATGGTAGTTGCATATGACTCTGTATCTCTTCCAAGTCATAAAGCAGCTGTAGTTGATTTCAATGAAATGAAATTTGAATCCCATATGCTTACTGAAAATAATAACATGGTATGTCATCAAGGAAGATGTTTTCTACCAAATTATTTTGACAAACTTGTAGAAACAAGAGTTATACAATTCTTTGATAGATGGGTATAAAATATGAAAGGATTGAATTGTGAATATTATAAAAGTGAATGAGCATGCACCTTTAGAAAGAATTCATCAAGAAGATAACTTTTTAACTTCAATCTTTGATAGAGTATTCCTTATATGTAAAAACGATCCTTCGTTTTCTAATAAAAAAAGAGTGGTTGAAGAAATAGATGGCAATGTTACAGTCACTCAAGAAAAACTGAATAAACAAAATAAACTATTAACAAAGTCAGATGAGTTAAAAAGAGATATGTCAAGAAAAGTGAAAATTCTAGATCAAGAAATTCTTGAATTGAGAACCTCATTATTAGAAAGTCTTGGGAGCGAATTATGAGAATAATCGAAACTAATATCCCAGATATATTCGAGCACAATATTGATGAATCAAAATTGAAATTAGCAAATGAGATCATTGATAAAATAAGTCCTTTATTCGATGAAGTTCATAGCAGTAAGGTTTCTCAGCTAGAAGAATCAAAACTAGAACTTCAGAAAAAAAGAAAACAAGTTGCAGAAGATAAGGGAACACTTGAAAAGCTTCTTGCATCACTAAATAGGAAAAAATCATTAAAAAAACTATTGATAAAAATAAACAAGCTCGTATCATCAGGTTTAGTTTATGATGGCAATACAAAATCAGAAACCGTAGTATTATTAAAAATTCTTGATAATTTAACTCCAGAACAAATACAAAATCACGATCAAAGAATCTCTTCCCTTTTAATCAAACGATTTTAATTATCAGATCCGAACTGATTTTAATAATTTCATATCAGTTCGGATCTGACCTCAATTTTCATCCATCAGAACTGTTCTATATTTCTCCAAAAAACCGTTTCCTCTTATAGGTGAGAACATACCATAAATACCGGCAGTCGACTACATTGTTTTCACTATAATATTATAGGAGGAAGTTATGAAAGAAATATTGACTGAAGTCTATCGAACTACTAGAAAGATAAGTGGTATCGATCCTTCAAAACCAGGGAACCTAAAACAGGTTCTGGTCGATGATGCAGCATTCGAAGCTTATGTTACTGGTCTTGCCGAGTCCATTGACAATAAAAAAGATCGAGCAGCATTTGTAGCACTCGCTGAAAATACCAGAATCAACCTTCTGGAAAATTCCATGTTCCAGATCAATCCGTATGAAACCCTCACTCTTCCGATCCTTCGTGTTTTCTATCCGAAGCTGGTCGCCAAAGAAGCAGTAACCGTATCCCCAATGGATAAACCGGAAACTGTTAAAGCATTCCTGACAGCAACCTTTAGTCCTGCAAATAGCGCTAGCCAATATGCAGCACCTGTAACTGCCACTGATATTTCTGGTGGACCTGCTATTGGTACTCCTATTGCAGCAACTATTGCAGTGCCAAGCACTGGTTTTGATGTTCTGAATGTTATTTCTCTTACAAGCTCTGATGCTCACCTTGAAAGAGATTTCCAGATCACTGAAGTAAGTGATGGAACAACTGCTGTTGCAGTATCTATCGTACCTGCTGTTGAGGGGCATTTCTCTCAAAGCGTAACTATCAATACAACTTCGGATGTAATCTCCGGTCGTGTTGATTACCTGAATGGTACAGTTGATATTTCTTCTACTACTGGTCTTGTTACTCAGGTAAAATATGAAGTAACTTGCTCACTGGAAGAAAATAAGGTTAACCCGAAAGTCAAATTGAATGTTGACAAGGTTCGCCTATATGCAAAAGACCGTGCAATCAGTTCTGAATGGACTATCAATATGGAGCAAGATATGCGAGCTCTGTTTGATGTTTCCATGCAGGCAGAAATTGTAAACGTTCTTGGTCAACAGATTGCTCTGGATATCGACAGAGAAATCATCGATGCTCTTATCACCGGAAACAACAGATTGAATGCTGCCAGCCATAATCAGACATTCAACAGAACTCCTCCGGGTGGTTATACATGGGGCGCAAAATACTGGCATGAAAACATCATCCCTGTGATGAATGAACTTTCTGCTCAGATTTACACCGACACCAATATGGATGCAGGTAACACTGTTCTTGCCAATCCTCTTGATGTTGCTATACTTGAAGATCTACAGACCTTCAACTATACTGGTACTTCTACTGCCGATGGTGATCTTGGTTACAGAAGCGCCACAGTTGCCGGCGGAAAATGGAAAGTACTGACATCTTCAGTTGTTCAACAAGGCACAATGGTTATGGTTTATAAACCTGCCGAAGAACTGAAATGTGTATATCTGTATTGCCCATATGTTCCTGCTGTACTACATCCGTATCCTCTTGGAGCAATTCCTTCACTGACCATCATGAGTCGTTACGCGACTTCACTGGTTAGAAGCAATGGTATCGCTACCTTGACAATCGGACCGTAATTGTAATATAACCATAGTGGACCTACTCTCCCACTAGCCGTAAAATGCCTCTCGATTTCTGCCGGATCGAGAGGCATTTTTTTCGTTATTTGGGGTCGGGGGCATCATGAGGCGGACATGCATATGAAGGATCTCTCCATTCTCTATTCCAAACACATGAGTCTTCCATCAATTCCCCAGCTGCAAACTCAATTTCTTCATATTTATATAGAAAATGTTTTTTCCCATTTAGTTTATCTACAATCATTATTCTATTGCTCATTCCGCCTTTTCCTCGCAACGTTAATATATTACCAGTTTCTATACATTTCACCCTCATCTTATCAAGCTTCAGAGTCATTGTCTCAAATTCAGAAACAATAAAATCTCTTCCTTTATTAAAGTCTTTTTCATCCAAAGTAACAGATTCTAGTACATCAAGAGTCCGTCGTTTTGATATTATTTCCAGCTTTCTTTTCTTTGTCAAGTTTAATATATGTTTATTTAGTTTTATATATTGAGACTTTTTTCCTACTGGAGTTCCCTGACCAATAATCCTAGCTGAGATCAATCTAAAACCAAGTTTCTTAAGATCGTTGACTTTCCAACCCTCAACTTTTGAAAATTCAGATTTGATTTTTACTGTATTTGCTTCCTGCTTCCTTATAGTTGTATTTACTTTATTCAACTTAGTCAACGAAATAATTTTATAGACTCCTCGGGAAGGACTTTCCACAATCCCTTCTTTAATCAACTTTTTAATAAGAATTAAAATATATTTATGACTGTAGTGAGAACATTCTTTAATATTATTTATGTCCCTAACCGTAAACTGATCTTTTCTTTTTGTTTTGATTCCAGCCACCACAATTTTCTGTCTTCTGTTTAACTTCATTTATTTACACCCCCCTTTTAAGAATAATTAAATTTTCTATTTCCGCTTTAATGCACTCAATCTCAACTTCAATAATTTTATTTACTATAACATTAGGCATAGTGAATGCACATGATTTAAGATTTGATTCCAAGACTCTTTGTCTTTCCTTTTTATTTGATATTAATATATCTGTAACATATCCGAACACCTCAGATTTATCCATAGAATACCTCCCTAACATTTATGCCTTTAGATTTAACCCACTCTCCAGTTCTACATTTATCTGTTATGCTTTCTTCAATCTGTCCATGCCTTCCACATGGAGTGTCAGAAAACCATTCTTTGTCATGAACTGAACATATAGCTTTATCCCCTTCCCATTTAATATGAGGACATTCTTCCCCTTCCTTCTTTATCATAATCCATGATTTAACTTTCTCAAAATCAGATTCGGTTGGATCATATATATCTACATATTCAGGTTTAACTATACCGACAGGAAAGCTACAACATCTCCCACACTGTAAACATATCATTTTTTATTTTCTCCATTTTTTTTATCCCTCTGGTATTGGGCGCTTCTTTTGTCCATTCCAGACATTAGAGGGGTTGCTTCTCCATAAAAAATTTGATTTCCCATTCCCTTTACATCTTCCGTTTTAAAAAGTGCCCACGAATAGCAGTCATCTCCATCATACTTTTTAATTGTATATTTTTTCGTTGCCATTATATCTCCTTAAAAATAAAGTTAAACTTCTATTAGTAAATTAATATATATAGAACAATAAAAAATTTAAGATGGGCAATAGGAGACGATTTCATTTAAGAAATCGCCTCCTATCTAGGTGGACTAAATTAAACTAAAATAGTATACATGAATACTCCAAATATAGCTATGATACAAATAGCGACTACTGAGACGAATAGAATATTTTTTTCTATCCAATCAAATGGTCTTTTGAGTTTTTCTATCCACTCAAATCTTATTCCTACATATGACATTTTAATTCATCCTCCAATATTATTGGAATGGTTTATTTTGGAGCAAGTAGAGCTATAGTAAAATCAGCATCCATGTCTTTCTCTATAATTTCAGGATCATTATAAAGAAGGATCTGTTTTACAGTCTCGACTGCCATCTCAACTGCCGACATATTAGCAGATGAGTCCACCCTTATAACAGGGGTTATGTTTGGATTCTTCATTTGAGCTTTAATCATTTGTACCCTGAAGTACGAAGCATCTTCCATCAAAGAGTCGGTATCAAGATACCACACTCTGTGAAGGCACCCTTCAAGATAGATGTAGTTCCCTTTAACCCCAATGGTCATATGGTTTTCTTCTGATCCACCAAAAACAGGCGTTACAGATGATGTCATAACAAATACTACAATTACGATTACAAATATTTTATTGATATGTTTCATTGTTCTAATCTCCTTTTAATTAATAAAGTTGTTGACCCAACATGTTGATTCTAGTTTTAACTAACCATTATATATCAACATTTGAACTTTCTCGCCATTTCTTCTTGGATGAGACATAAGAAAATCATAAATCGTATTCTCCTCCTTCTCCGACAATTTCACCCATGGCGGAACATAATATACATATCTGCTTTCGGTATCAACAGGAACACTGTAAATAATTCCACGATCATGGTTTTTAGAAATTCGCACTAGATACGAAGTCCATTTATTATGTATATCAATGATCGCTTGTTCTTCTTCCGGACTGAGATTATATTCTTCATCATCTTCTCTGGTTATCGCAAAAAGATCTTCCCCATCCTGAACAAGTCTTATGTCATTCTGATCATACTTCTCAGAATGGAATTCAGGTTTGCTCTCAACCATTTCCCCGTGTGCAACAAATCCTGCCATAATAGCCAGTCCAATACTTGTAAGTCCAACTGCAAATATAATACCATCTATAATAGTTTTGAATATTTTCTTAATCGCTGTTTTCATAATAATACTCCTTTCTTGGTTAAGGGCGCTTCATTAAATAGATGTAGTCACAACACTCATTTGAGTGCTCACCTATTTAAATCAGCACCCTTTATAGAAGGTGACTAAGCTCCTATAAAGGGCGCTGATACTATTATAATTTTGCTGTATTCTTTATTAACGTCTCTCGACAGCTCGAATGAGACTTGATCCCTTTACATTTGTTTAAATCTATACGTATACCCATAGATTTGTTTACTTGACAAATCTACATAGTGTACTACTCCAAGGTCTTGAAGGGAAGCAATGATTTTGCACGCCTCAAGATAGGTACACCCGACAACATCAACAACGTCCTTGGGTCTGAAAAAATCCTGATTAGATTTTTGGATCAGATCCCTTTGCCCATTTACCTGAAATTGATAATCTTGTGTATCCATTATTATAATCCTCCTAAATAGTTAATAGAAATACCAAAAGTTGAGCTCCGCCTACCAATAGTGAAACCGCGACAGTTAACATAATTGTACAAGTTGAAAGAGATATAATAAATATCAATGCCAGTTCTATTGCTCTTTTTACAGTCAAAGTTCCTCCACGAAACTCTTCAATGCCACATCTTGTAGCGTCATTAATTGCCGTAAAGTAACTCCAAAAGAACTTAATAATTTTCCATGCTGTAGTTTGTTTAAAAAGTTCACATGCATTAGGCAGTATCATAATATTCCTCCTTATAATGTTTAAAGTTTCGCATACTTTTTAATATTTAGTCATTTCTTTGGAACGAGCAAATATTAACAAGTATACGGTTATTAATATATATAGATTTAGTTAAATATCATGACAAAAAAAGAGAGGAAATTTTAACTACAAAATCCTCTCTTTCTTTTACAGAATTAAATATCTATCCAGTCAATATTATTTGGATAAACATCTTTTTCGTTTTCCCATCGTGCTTTTCCTAACGAGCAGTCGTCGCATGTGTGAATAGATTTTCCTTTTGGACTCAACCTATTCCATCCATTCTTTCCTCTCGCTTTTTGTGATTTATTTTTATAGGTGGTCTCACACAACTTTAACCAACCTGCCTTTGTCATTCGGGTTTTCCCTTGAACTCCATGCCCTGCAGCAAGATCACATCTATAGTTCGGCATTACTATTTCCTTTTCAAATCAACAGTTCGATCTTTTATTTCAATCCTCCAATCATTCATCATCGAAGAAGAGCATCCTGCTCCAATATATGGAAACTCATTTTCGCTCTTGGGAGGATCATCTATTACTAACTGACACCAATGTCTTTTAGCATCATCATCCCATTTCAGAGCAGGACATATTCCTTCTATAACATTATAGTGTAGACGTCCCATTTCACATATAGTTTTTACACAACAATATCCACATCCAACACATTCCGAATATTTCACTTCTCCTCCTTTATAATTGAACTCCAATCTTATTTGAAAGGTCTTGGAGTGACATTATTTTTGTGCCTCTTTTAATAGCAGTTTTCATTTTATTACTCTGTTTTGAAGGATCAGCAACTACCAAAACTTGAGTATCTTTTGATAGTTTTTCACTTACCTCATAACCTTCCCCAAGTAGTGCATAGTATTCAGATTTCTTCTTTGGAAACTTCCCAGTAAAACATATCTTAACTTTATTTGAACTCTCCTCATCCATGCTCCTACTAGAAATAACGGGAAGAATAGCCAGCAGTATATCAATATACTCAGAATTATCTACGAAGCCATTTACGAGCACTGCTGCCCTCTCAGCACCAATTCCTTCGATATCTTTGAATGAATCAACTGTCATATTTCTTAAGTCATCCAACGAGTATTGTTTTAATAAAATTTTGCTCAATGAAGTTCCAATTCCAACTAAATTGAGACTTGCTAAAATCCTCCAATCATAGACAGGATTTCCTCCGACATTCTGAATTTCCTTAAAAAGATTTTCAGATGATCTATCTCCAAACCCATCTAATTTTTTTATATCGGTTGGAGAAAGAGCAAAGATATCAAGAAGAGTTCTAACTCCAAGTTGATTTATCATTTTTTTTAAGGTTGAACTCCTAAGTCGTTTAATTCCTATTCTTATAACAGAGTCTTCCAAACGACGCAAAATCATCTCAGGGCAGTTAGAGTTGCTGCATAACATTTCTGGATTGAATATTATATCCTTTCTCTTGACTTTTATATCCTTTTTTTGTTTAAGTTGTTTTCGTAGTTGTATGACTTTTCGGATTTTTTCTGGAGAGTCATATATAGTTTTACTTCCACATCCAGGACATAAATCAAGAATAATATCCTCTCTATTATCCTCAGTACCTTCTGCTGGAATAACACCATAGACATTGGGAATAACATCTCCAGATCTCTCTATAATCAAAGTATCTCCAATTTGAATCTCGTTGATAATAAGATATGCATAGTTATGAAGATTAACTCTTTTTATTGTGTTACCAGAAATGATAATAGGTTCAACTTTTCCAATTGGAGTAATTGTATGCTTTCCAATGCTCCACTCAATTTCTTGAAGAACGGTATTATCAGTTGGATTAGGAAACTTAAATGCCATCTCTCCTTTAGCATGATGGGATGTAGCTCCAAGACTATTGGCATATTCCATATCAATTAATTTTATGACAAGACCATCAGTAGGAAAAGGGGATTCATTAGCAAGTTCTATTATGTCATTAAATTTAGTTGGATCACTGGCAAACCCTTTAATTTCCGCAAGAGAAAAATGGAACATTGTTGCATCGAATGGGATCAATGCTAATATTTTTCCATGCTTAGTATTAACAACATTCCTATTCAAAAGACCACCGACAGCATTTCTAGTATTCTTAAAATCCAAAACTTTTTGGTATCTTTTAAATACATCTTTTCTCATAACTATTTCTCCTCTTACATTTGAATCAGATGTAAGAATATCAATAATTGGAAGCTTTGATGTAATATCTTCTCCTACATCACCATCACCTCTTGTTGCTAACACTCCTTCTTCCAAAGACGCCGAGCAACCATCAAATTTAAACTCGACGACAAATATTTCATCATTGCTTCTTCCAACTTTAACACACCATTTTATCAACTCTTCTATGGTATAAACTTTAGCAAGAGATCGCATTGGTTCTTTATGAACCACCTTGCCATCGCTAGATACCGAAGGAGTATGAACTTTATTAATCAATGGATGATTCGGGTTTATTGATTTTAGTTTTTCAACTAATCTATCATAATCAGCATCCGAAATTATAGGTTGACCTTTCTTCCAATATGCATCATCATGAATCTTAATTTCACTGACCAAGTCTGTTTCACTCATTTCATTCAAATTTTTCATCTATATTCCCTCCAGGTTAAGAACAAATTAAAAATTGATATTACACGCGATTCATGCGAAAGGAGAATCACGATGGACACCGAATACGTTACAAAAGAAGGTAAGATTATTTGCCAACTTTGTAAAAAAGAATTCTCAAGAATGACCCCAAGTCATCTTGCATACAAACATGACGGCATGACGATTGAAAAATATGCCGAGTTGTTTCCAGAAGCACCTTTATCAAATGATGCTATCAAGCTTGCTAAATCAATCTCCCAAAAGTTTGACACTTTCAAAAAGAATGAAGAAGTTTTAAGAGATGACACTCCAGTTCCTCCTGTTAATGTAAAAAGAGTATTATATCAAAAACCGGAAAAGCTTCCAACAAAATTAGTTGCAACATCAGATGATAAAGACATAGATTATGGTCCACATGTACATAAGAATAAAGTAATAATCTTAAAGTTTTTATCAAGATATTATCCTGCTTTAATTAACAATTATGCTATAGAATTATTTACCCCGTCTGGGCATTTGGAATATAGATTCCAAACAGATATGGCAGACCCTGTCTCAAAAACCATTTTTGAATTTCCAGAAACTATTTGGCATAACAGAGATCCAAGACCAAATCTAACTAGAAATGAGGTACTAAAAGAAAATGGTTGGAAAGTAATAATGATAGATTCTCCTGCTCCGAACCCAGAAGACCTTAAACCAAAATTGGATATCATAACAGAAACTAGTTAGTTCTTTGCCTATGAACAAAATCTAAATACCGACATGGTTAGAAGTGACTGATTATGTTATGATAGAGTTACGGGGTGTCATAGAGATATGACGCCCCATTTTTTTCGTCAATAAAATACTAAAAGTCTCCTATGTTAAGTAATATATATAGTTTAGTTAGTTAATAGGAAATTGTGAATTCCGAAAATAATTTAATAATTCTAGAATCCGAATCTATAAAACTTTGAGAACAAAATTTAAAATAAAGTCCTATATTACAGGAGATTCTATATAGAATTATTTCTTAAGGAATTCAACGATTAGACTGGAGGCAAGTAAATGGGAAATCCTATACCTACACAAACTAGGAGTGTCGATCCCTACGCTTCATACAATAGCAATGTTGTAAATGCCCTAACTAGAATGTTAAGCAACGGAAATGATGTAATCCTATCTTCATTTCCAATTCGAGTTGAATCATTAACATCAACAACTGCTAGAGTTTCAGAAGGGAAGTGTATTAAAGACGACGTTCTTATAGAAATCGAGCAAATAGACATTGATTTTGCAGACGTTGATTTTTATGTTGTCCCAGCAGGAAGTGCCTTCCTTGAAGATGGAATGTATTATGTGGTATTGGAATACTCATATGCCAAAACAAAACCTGCTCCAATTGCATCAATAAAAATCATTAAACCTTCACAGAGAACAAATCCTGCTATTTATAATACAGACGCACATATGCTTTTAAAAGTATTTGATGCTACTTCAAATATTTTAATTGAAGCGTATGACTACGATCCAGAAATCCCTACCAATAAAGTTCAGCGCTCACAAACTGAATCACACGATCCAGTATTTCCAACTGGAAATTATAATGCAGCAATTGTAGATCAAACAATATTTGCAGACGGGAATTCTACAATTACATTACCACTTGCAGCTGTATCAAGACAAGTAGTTGTGATAAATGAAGATGGCGCTGGACCAATAACAGTCGATACCCTCTCTTCTGATACTATTGAAGGAGCATCTTCAGTATCCATTCCTGTAATATATGATTCCATTACATTTCTATCAGATGGAACTAGTGAATGGATAAGAATAACAACCCCGCTATCAACAGGAGCTCCAGCAGGAACCCCTGTATCTCCACCTACTGGTCCATACACCATGAATCTAAGTGATGATGGGGGATATATTATGGCTGGAGGTGGATCTACAATAACACTCCTTCCTTGTGCAACAGGAAATATGGTAAGGGTAATTAATAAAGATGGCGCTGGAGCAGTAATTGTGGACGCAAATGGAACAGAAACAATAGAAGGAAATCTAACAATTTCTCTTCCAAACCAATATGACGCAGTTACTTTAATTTCAGACAAATCTAGTGTCTGGTTTGAAGTATAAGGGAGGATTTATAAAATGGTTGATTATAGACTTGGTGCAAACACCGATAGAATAAGTTCAATGGAAAGCGGTCTTACTGAGTTTTCTACAACATTTGGATATGATAATGAAGGGAATATTATTTCCCAAACATATACAAATAATGAAAGCGAAGTTGTTCTTATCGAATATTCCTATGATGCAAATGGTGATATTGAGCAAGTAACAGGAAAACTAGACACAGTTCTGCAATATACAAAAACATTTACTTATGATTCCGAAGGCAATATTACAGCAACTGTTATAGTATAAGTGGAGGAATACAATGCAAATACAAACATTTGACGCCAACGTGGTTGAATCTTCAGTCACTAAGACGTATTCCGATTTTAGCGCTTCAAACTCCACATATTCTGGAAACCTCTTCCAACTTCCAAAAAATTGTTCTATTCTCTCTATTGATATGACAGTAGATGAAGCATTTACTGGAAATGAATCAAATGAATGTTTTATGTCTATAAATAGAGATCTTATAACACAAAAAAATATTACCAATGTATTGGATCAAGATTATACTTATCGAAATCTTGCAGATAATCCATACTTCTTTGTCGGAACCAATTGGTCAGCAGATGCAGACTTGTCAGAAGACCGAAGAGGTCATGGTGCATGTGGGACTACTTCTGCAGGTTTGTGTTTTGGAGGAGACAATAGAGCAGCAAGTTATATAAATTCAACCGAAGAATATAACGGAACCGCTTGGTCTGCTGGAGGAAATCTTAGCGCAGGAACTGGTCTTACTTCAGGATGCGGAACACAGTCAGCTGGTCTGTGTGTAGGAGGAAGAATAAGCGGAACAGACTATGATGATAAAACTGAAGAATATAACGGAACCGCTTGGTCCGCAGGAGGCAATCTAAGTACACAACGAAGATCTCTATCATCCTGTGGAATAGAGTCTGCAGCTTTAGCTATTGGCGGAAGAAGTGGGGCGAGCACTGTTGAAGATACAAGCGAAGAATACAATGGCGCTTCTTGGAGTTCTGGCGGAAATCTAAGCTATTCCAAATCATTTACAGCAGCAGCAGGAACAATATCTGCAGCTTTATGTATAGGCGGTTATAATACAGACTCTGATATAACTATTTCACAAACCGAAGAATATGATGGAACAACTTGGACTCTTGGTGGAAATTGTCTAATAGGCACATCCAGAAGTTCAGGATGTGGAACATCAACAAGCGGTTTTAAATGTTCCGGTCAAACAAATAGCGGGTCTGATCATATTTTAACCAATGAATCAGAAACTTATAATGGTAATGTATGGTCAGCATCAACTAGAATGTTAGTTGCTAGAAGAACTCTTGCAGGAGATGGAACTCAGACCCAAAACTTCACAACCGGTGGTATTGATGATAGTGGTAAATATTTAACTTCTACTGAAATATTTTCTACTGCCACAAGTGTAGATTATGAATGGTTACAATTTTCAATAGAGTCTGCTGGAGTTGGAGCTTGGAGTTCAACAGTTCCAATGATTCGCGCATTATCATATTTAGCTGCATGTGGAAGCGCACAAGGAGCTTTAGTTTTTGGTGGTGACGATGGAACCCCAACTAGCGGATCTGAAGCATTCAATGGAATAGCGTGGGTAAATGAAGGAACCCTATCAACTGCTAGATATTCACATGGAGGCACTGGAGAAGTATATGAAGCTGCACTAGCTTGTGGTGGATGGACAGGTTCTATCACTGGAACCTCTGAAGAATATAATGGAACTTCTTGGTCTGGCGGCGGAACATTAAATACTGCTAGATATCATACTGAAGCTTCAGGAACACAAACTGCAGCATTGAGTTTTGGTGGTTATACTACAGTCTCACTTGATTCAACAGAAGAATATAATGGTTCTGTT
>Ga0180432_10001350_pt1 | contig 38944 bp, 35 predicted proteins | sample SS_ome_10_FD_132414 | JGI IMG/M metagenome (GOLD analysis project Ga0180432, IMG submission 132414) | Hypersaline lake sediment archaeal communities from the Salton Sea, California, USA - SS_1_MS_2 metaG | ecosystem: Environmental > Aquatic > Non-marine Saline and Alkaline > Hypersaline >... | reverse complement strand
TCTCAAAAAGCAAACCCATACGATTCAGGGTCCATACTATGCGCTCAAAGAACCCTGTGAGCAGCAGAAAACGGGTCCGGTCCCGGGCATCAAGCCCCTCCTGTTTTGCCAAGAAGGTCTTTCTGATCTTTTTCATAAGGTCACTTCGGTCCCGGGTCAATTGAACCAGGGTGCGAACATTTTCCCGGTTCGAAACCTGATCTGTTTCGCAAAGGGTAAGGAGCAGGAAGTCAAGGGCCTCTACATAGACCTCCTTGAACTGCTCCGCCGCCGCTGTGGCATTCCATTGACTCAACTCGGAGGAAAAATTGGAAAACACATCATTTAATGTCTCCAGGAGGCTCTGCCTGTCCTGCAAGTAAATAACCCTTTCAATGGTCCGGCCCGAATACTCTTCGCTGAGCAAGGCGTTGATGAAAACCCGGATTTCTTTTGATATGGCCAGCACGGAGGCATAAAGCTCCTTTAAAACAAAGGCCGCCTCTTTCGAATGGGGCTGCCTTAGGTTTTCCGTATAGTTGATCATCCTGTTTAATAGGCGGCTTTGTTCTTTCTCCACCAGTATTTGGGCCGTCTCTGGATCCTTAAGCGCCTGGTCATAGAGGTAACGGGGTTGAGACCATTTCTCCTCCTGGGCCTCGGGCCAATGTCTTTTGAGGAGATAGGCATAGGGGCCGTTTAAAATCGTGAGGATCACAGCTGTTCCCAAATTGAAGATGATATAGATCAGGGCCATCTGCTGGGTCATAGGTATCTTGGTTGTTACTGAGACCAGGAAAGAATAGACAAGCGGAAGATGACCGTACACCTCCAAGTAGAAGAGAAAAACAAATACAATGACGCCTATCACATTGAAAAAAACCTGGCCAATGATTACCTGTTTGATTTTGCCCCTCAGTTTAAAAGACAGGAAAAGGACAATGGCGCTTGATCCCAAGCCGGTGCCATATATGAACATCATGGTCTGGCCGTAAGAGATCAGCCCCGAAGAGGCCATGGTGATGGCCAGGATACTCACCCCGGATGAAGATTGTGTCAGGGCGGTCAGGAGAGCCCCGGCGAGGAAAGCCGCAAAATAGGACTCCCCGCTGCAGAGAAGACTCGATATGGGCAGATCCATGTTGGAAACAGGAGCGGCCCCCATTCTGAGAAGGTGGAGGCCATAAAAGAGCAGACCCAGTCCGAAAAGAGATGTGGACAAATGACGGTAGCGTGCGGGCTTTTCAAAGGCGACGGAAATGCCGGCAAGACCCAATACATAGAGCACCAGAATCTTTAGCTCCAGAAAAGCCAGTATAACCAGACCGCCACAGCCCACATTGGCCCAAAAAACCACGATGAGGGCCTGGCGGGTTCTTATAAGGCCCCCGGAGAGAAGGCTGCCAACGATGAATGTAATGGCCGATCTGGACTGGGAGATAAAGCCTGTGACCAACCCTATTAGGAGGGCCTGGTATGTCCTGCTCACATACTTTGCCATGATCTGGCGGAAGCGGCGGCCTGTCACGGTGCTTGTTATGTTGACAATTTGACGGTATACTTTATTTTTTTGAAATCTGAGGGGCTTGCATCTCGGTGGGGTATAAAATGACACTGTTACGTCCTTGAATGATCTCTCTGGGGCACTGAGATCCTGTTTCTTTCAAAAGAGATTGAAATGATATCAAAAATCAAATCAAACATCGGGCTTAAATTCTGGCTTTTATTTGCGACAATTCTCATCTTGTCCCTGGGGTGTTTTGCCTATATCGGGATAACGATCGTTTCCAAGTTCGGTGAAGAGACCGCAAAGAATACCGAACGTACCATGATAGAAAGCTACTATGGCCTCCTTGCCCGGAGTATTCATGACCAGGCATTAAAATGTGACGCTGTCTTTCAGAACATATCCACCAGCGCTGAAATCATTGCAGACAGGGCCACATGGATTTATGAGAAGCCCTCTTTACTGAAAGAAAACCGTCAGAGGCTGGCAGAGCTGTTCACCCGGAGCGATAAAAACGGCATCTTTTCCAATGCCTCAAGCGCAAAAACCATGGTCCTTTATTGGGGAGGGCGGGAAATCACCCCCTATATTCATGGAGAAATAAACGCGTTATCCCATCTAGACCCATGGCTTGCCGGGGTCCAGAAATTCAGCCGAGAAACCATCGCAGCCTATTTTGTCACCCAGAGCTGCATTGCCCGATATTATCCGAATGTTCACAGTGTTGATAAGATCCCGGAAGGGTTTGATATTCGGAATGCAAACTGGTACCGGAAGGCGGCGCCAAAGAACAACCCCCACAAACGAATCATGTGGTCAAATGTCTACAAAGATATCCTGGGCAGGGGATTGATGATCACCGCGGCCAAGCCTGCATATCTTTTATCCGGCGAATTCATTGGTGCAGCAGGGGTGGATGTAACCTTAGATACTATTCTCGAGCAAATTATTTCGGAGATCCCCTCGCCCCACAAGATCCCGGGCATGTTTATCTTCCTTTTAGACCGGCAAGGCCGAATCATCGCATTCCCTTCCAGAAAATTGGGAGTTTTCGGCATCAAGAGGGAGACAAAGCACCTCAAGGATTCTTCTCAAATATTCGAATACACATTACAGGATTCCCCCATCGAAGAAGTGCGTCAACTCAGCGCCAGGCTTTTTGAAAGGCCCTTCGGTGTCTTTCCTTTGCAAATAGGGGGCCAGGAGTATCTGGTTGCCTCACACACCATGAAATCAACGGGCTGGCAACTCAACGCGGTGGTGCCCAAGTCATTCATCTCAAGTTCCATCACCGAGATGCGACAACACCTCGCCACCACAATAGGAAAAATTAAAGTCAGTTTTATTGTCATCGCCCTGGTATTTGTAGTGCTTTCCCTGGCCGCAGGAGCCATGCTCTTCTACAGATTAGTCGTCATCCCTTTAAAAGAATTGGAAAAGGGAGCAAAAAAGGTCCAAGCCGGTGACCTGGCGGCTTCCATTCCTGTCAGGGGAAAAGATGAAATCAGTTCGCTTGCATCATCATTCAACAGCATGATTGTAGGATTAAAGAAGGGTCGAGAGCTTGAGAAGAATTATGCCGCTAATCTTGAAGACGAGATCCATAGAAAGACCCAAGAGCTCCTCTCCCATAAAGAGGAACTGGAAAACGCCCTGGAATCCCTGAAAAAGGAGGTGGATGAGCGAAAGCGGGATGAACAAGAAAGGCAAAGGCTTGAAACACAGCTGAGGCAGGCGCAAAAAATGGAGGCCATCGGCACCCTGGCGGGAGGTGTAGCCCATGATTTCAACAACCTCCTCACAACCATCATAGGAAATGCCGAGCTTTTATTGCTGGACATGGACAAACATGATTTCCGGCACGAGGCTGTTGAACAGATCAAGCAAGCAGGTGACCGTGCCGCTTCCCTGACCCGTCAACTCCTGGCCTTCAGCCGAAAACAGATGATTCATCCCCAAGTATTGAATCTGAACAAGAGAATATCCTCCCTAAAAAGGATGATCGGTCGTCTGGTGGAAGAGCATATTGGAATGAAGACATCTCTCAGTACCAATCAGTCTTTTGTGAAGATAGACCCGACCCAGGTCGACCAGGTCATCATGAATCTTGTGGTCAACGCCCGGGACGCCATGCCCGAGGGCGGGACCCTCACCATTGAAACGGCCCAGAAGGACCTGGATGAGAATTATTTTCGATTGCACGGGGCCGAGGGAGAACCGGGCCCCTATGTGATGATTTCCGTGACTGATACCGGAGTCGGGATGGACGAAAGGACCCGTTCCCGGATCTTTGACCCCTTTTTCACCACCAAAGAGGTCGGCAAAGGAACCGGCATGGGGCTATCCACCGTGTACGGGATTGTCAAGCAAAACAAGGGCCTCATATGGGTTTACAGTGAGGCTGGAAAAGGAACCGCCATCAAGGTGTACCTGCCCAGGGTAACAGAGGAGAGTTCCCGGGCGGAGGGAGTAAAAACCTCTCATGGAAAGAAATACAGGGGTTCTGAAACCGTTTTGATCGTGGAAGATGATAAGGCGCTCTTGAAACTGAGCAAGGAGATCCTTCAACGACAGGGATACACTGTTCTGGAGGCACAAGACGGCGAGGAGGCCTTGGGTGTGTGTGAAAAACATCCAGGGCCCATTGATCTCCTCCTCACTGATGTGGTGATGCCCAGGATGGGTGGGAACGAACTGGTAAAGCGCCTCCGTTCACAGCGACCGGAGACCAAGGTTCTCTATATGTCCGGGTATCCTGGGCAGGGGAAAACCCGTCAAGACTGTCTGGAATCAACCCTGGGCTTCATTGAAAAACCTTTCACCCCTGAAGACCTGATCCGCAAGGTTCGGGAAACCTTGGGCGTGGAAGGATCCTAAAGGGATGCCTTTTTTACCCATTTCCGGTAATACCGGATTTGGGTAATTTTGAATTGCTCTTTTTTTAATCCCGGTTTACCAGTGGGGTTGGTTGCCTATTCGGGTGCCCATCACCTCAAGGGTGTCAGAGACCACGACAAACACATCCGGGTCGATTTCCCGGGCCAAATCCTTGAGCCTCGGCAACTCCTGAAAGGCAATGACCGTGTAAAGGATCTGTATATCCCGGTTCGTGTAACCGCCGCGTCCCTTTAAAATGGTCACCCCCCGCTGTATCCGCTCCATGATCTCGTGGGAGATCCTCTCCCATTCAGGGGATATGATAAATACGGCCTTTCTTTGGCTGAGTCCTGTCACCACCACATTGAGCATGCGTGTATTGACATAAAGGTAAATCAAGGTATAAACAGCCCCCTCCAGGGAAAACAGGGCGGCCCCTGCGGTGAGGATGAGGCTGTTAAATGCCAATATGGTGGTTCCCAACCTGACGGAAAAGCGCTTCACAAAAATCACGGACAGGATATCCAACCCTCCTCCGGACCCCAGAGAGCGGAGGATAACCCCGGATCCGGCCCCCATAACAATGCCGGCAAGAAGGGCACTTAAGATCTTATCCTCCACGGGAAAAGAGACATGGGTCCATGCCAATGCCCCGGTGAAGATCAACATGCCCGCGATGCTATACAGAAAGAAACGCCGGCCCACGTACATCCAGCCCAAAGCAAAAAGGGGCACATTCAGGACCAAGTAGACACCAGCCACGGGCCAAGAGGGAACAAGGTAGTGGATCACCAGGGAAAGGCCTGTAAACCCCGCACCGAAGAACTGTTGCGGGATGAGTATACCATTGACTGCCAGGGCACAAAGAAAACTGCCCAATGCCATGAGCAATAAATTCCATAACACCTGTCCCGCAGTCCTCATAAAAGATTTCAGCGACCGGCCTGTCACGGCTTTTTTCATGTTATGGTCCTCATATCAATCCCCAGCCCGGGCCGGTTGGTGGGGAACAGGATGCCGTTCCGAAGGATGACAGACCCCTCTGAAGGATCGTCAAGGAGGCCCAGGTGGCCGTCCAGATCGGCGTAAACCACGTTGGGACGGGCCAAAGCAAAGTGAAGGCCGGCGGAAATGGCCAAGGCCGCTTCGTCCATGCAGCCGACCATGACCTCCAAACCCGCGGATCGAGCCACCCCGTTGATCTGCAGGGCCTCGGAGACTCCCCCCACCTTCATTATTTTCACATTCACCATATCAGCCAGATCCCTCCGGGCAATACGGAAGGCATCCCTGAGGGTCATCAGACTTTCATCAGCCATGACAGGGATAGGGACCCCGCTTGTCACCCTCCCTAACATATCAAGCTGCCCTTTGGGGGTGGGTTGCTCAATGAGTTCCAGCCGGGCCTTTCGGGTTTCCTGGACAAAACGTATCGTCTCTTGAACGGAAAAACCCTGGTTCGCGTCAAAGCGCAACTCGATTTTCTCTCCCACCGCCTCTCTGACCTTCAGGACCCTCATAATGTCTGAGTTTACATCAATACCGCCTTTCAGTTTCAGGCACTTAAATCCCTGGGACACCCTTTCCCGGGCTTGAAAGACGGTATCTTCCTCTGAGACTATGCCAATGGTGACACTCGTCTTCATTCGGTCCCTGAACCCGCCCAGGAGCCGCCACAGAGGCAAGTTGCTTACCTTTCCCATGATGTCGAAAAGGGCCATGTCCACCGCCGCCAGGGCTGAAGGATGATTCTTCAGGGACGGTTTGAGCCTTTCAAGCAGCATGGCCGGGCGAAGCGGATCCGCTCCCTTGAGGACAGATACCGCCACTTGGTCGATAGCATTTAGGGCCCCCTCCGCGGTCTCTCCGGTCACTTGCAGGTCCGGTGCCGCACATCCATAACCCGCCACAGACCCGTTGGTTTCCAGCCGAAGAAAGAGATTTGTGGTTTTCTCTATGGTTTCATAAGCGATGCGGTAAGGTTCAGCCAGCCGTAATGCCACCGGCCAGGTTTCTATGCCGGAGATTCTCATGATACTAATACCGTTTTTGATAGATCTCATCAAGGCTCATGCCCTTGAGATCCTCAACAAATGCCACCAGGTGTTTGATCATCACCTCCCACATCTGTCTTCCTTTCTCCCGGTTTCCTTTGGTGGGGTCACCAAGGACACCGGAGGGAGAAATTTTGGAGGTATGAGCGTACCACCCTACGCCCCTTTTTGATGAGAAATCGAGGTATCGGCTGGAAAAACGCGGGATGAATTTTCTGGCCTTGTCGGCCCTCACCAGGTGCGGCCGGGAAGCCAAGCTGGTGCTCGTCTCAATCTCACCGGCATGGACATCGTTGGGTGTTTCAGCTATGGCATTAATGTCCGGATCGCTGGTTTCTCCCGTGTCCACACACGTGAAGATATGGGCATCCCGGTTGAGCATTTGGGCGGCGAAATGCAGGGCGGGACCATTCCCTCCATGTCCGTTGATGATCACCAACTTGGTAATTCCATGGCGCACCGCGCTCATGCCGATGTCGTAGACAATCTGAGACAGGGTTTGAGGGCTGATACTCATGGTCCCGCTGAAGTCTTCGTGGTGATAGGAAACCCCATAGGATATGAGAGGCAGCACAAAGGGCCTGGGTTTAGTGCAGGATTCAGCAACACGCCTGGCAAGAAACGCCGCATCAAAGGCGTCTGTATCCAGAGGGAGGTGAGGGCCGTGCTGCTCAATGGCGCCCACGGGCAAGAGGGCTACATCCACCTCCCTGAAGCGTCTCTGGGCCTCCGGCCAGGTCAATTCACCCAACAAAAAGTCATGCACCTTCTCATTCGTCTGCCTGGCCTCCTGGTCATCCCCGGACGAGGTATCCATTGGGTGCTCAAAGGGATAAGGCCTTTTTAAGGCGGGGGCACTCATGAGATCGAAGTCGATCCATGTTCGACCCCTCCTTTGCGTTGCTCCCCGTGCATGGGAAAGGGCGATGGTGTATAAGGGCTCACGGAGTATTACAGGAATGGCATCCAAGGGCGACCTTTCCTGGTCAAAACGCAATTTCATGATAGAAGGTCTTTCCCGGGCCTTTACGGCCCCAAGGGACGTATCTTCAACAACGCCCTTCTCCTTCAAAAGGTAACCCAGGTGTTCCACAGCCCCTCTTTCCTGATGGATTCCTTTATGGGCCAAAGCTTTCAAGCATTGATCGACTTGCCGGCGGGTATAACCACACCGGGCGGGATCTCCGTCCACGGCCATCAACATCCCCACGATGCGACGGCATTTTTCACAGCGCCCGCATGGACTCACCCGGTCATCCTCCACGTGCGTGGCATGGCAGGAGGACTGGAGGTATTGCAGATGAGGGTAACGTTCCACCAAGATCTTTTCGATCAGCAATTCGGAGAAAGGCCTTAGGATGGAAAACTGGCTGATTCCCCATTTCTTGCGACAAAAATAGCGGGTCAAGGCGTTGTCAAAGTAGCGGCTTTGATCATAAAGACCGTCATAGTGGGTAATGCCTTTAAAAGATAACCTTCGCGTGGTATCGAACTCATCTCCTATGACCAGGCGGCCGATGCCCCCTTTTTTTAAGAGCGGCAGAACCCCGAAAAGGAAAACGGCAACCGTCCACAGTCTTATAGGATATTCGTCGGACCGGATACCTGCAAAATCCTTTCGAATAAATGGCAGGTGTCGAAGCATCCATGCAAAGACCCTGTCGGAGTTGGTCCATGCCCGGGTGGTATGGGGGATATTTTCTGTAAAGTAACGGTAAGCATTCAGGGCGGTGAACCAATGTCGCCCCGACTCATTGACAAAGATGGGGTGGACCTCACACCCCAGTTCCCTCAGGAGGGCGAAACTGAGGAGGCTGTCCTTGCCCCCGCTGGAGAGCACGGCATAGCGACTCGGATCCGTCTTCCACCCCACAGCGAGCCTTTCCCGCCTGTCCTGGGACGTTCTCTCTTCCTCATTGTGGAATATCACTTCTGCCCGGCAGTAGTTTTGACGTTTGACAGGCTCTATCGCCTTAACCTCTTTTCGCAGAAAGGCGTTTTCTTGGAGAAATCTTTTCACGAATATCTCACGGGCCGTATTCTGCATCATCTCTGTCAAAAAACGGCGGTCAATAGCGTCGAAGACCCCCTTAAAAACCACCTCATGGCAAAACAACCCATAGTTCAATGCCACCTGGGCGGAGATCATACTGGCAAGATTCATGGAATCACGATCATCCCGCACAAACAGATTCTCCTCGAACCGGTATAGGAGTTCTGTGGTGTCCGCCTCCCCGTTTTGAAGAATCGTGTAGGGCGTAATGATCCGTCCTTTTTCCAAAACGGGCGGCCCCACCTCAAGCCTCTCAATGACCCCGAGGATATTCATGGGGTGGTTGGCTTCATTATTGTCAGCGTCTTTGGTACGCGTTATCATTAGCCCCTCTTATTCTCATCATCTACGAGCGCAGTCTCAGGGCACCTACCAGGTTTCCCGCTCCATCTAGAAGGACATCATAGGCGGGACGATTCGTGGCTATGGTTATTTCGGCACAAGCCCTAGGGACATCGTCCCATTGAAGTCCCTCGTGGTTAATGGTTATAGCGACCACCGGCTTTTGGGAGATAAGCTCGATGGCCTGAATCTGTTGGTCAAGGGGATGGATGGGTGTGTCAGGGAAACCGTCGTATGCCTTTCTGGCCGGGGCATGTTGGAGAATCACTATATCCGGCCTGCCTGCCGCCAGGATCTCGAATCCCCCAGGGTACGCGGGGTTCATCAGGCTCCCCTGGCCCTCGATGAGAATCACGTCCGGCTGCATCTCCTTCCACGCAGCCCAAATGGCATGCTCGATCTCTCCCGAGACAAAATCATTGATCAATGAATCCAGGATAATCCCATACTTGACACCTTGCATCCAGGCGGTCTGTCCTGTTCCTATAAGCTCCACCGTATAACCGCTCGCTTGGAGAGCCTCCGAGAGGACCCATGCCGTGGTCCTCTTCCCTACGGCCGAGTCTGTTCCCAGAACCGCCACTTTCAGGGAGGTTACCTCCCTGATCTTACCGCTGAAGAAGTGAAGCCCTTTTCTGGGCGGAGGTTTACGGATATCCCTGATGGTAACCCCATACCTCTTTGCCAGTTTAGAGATCTCAGGGTCTTCGGAAAGAAAGTCATGGAGGCCCGAATCCACATTAAGACCCAGTCTGACGGCCCTTATCACGTCATTGCGGGCTTCAGCACTCAAGCTTCCACCGTCAGGGGCAAGACCGATGATCAAATGGGTGGCCGGATCCCCCAGGGTCTTTAAAGCCTCCACCGAGGATTCAACGCTTTCGTGAACAGGGATGCCTTTTGGCTTCCCGTCGAGGATCCCCCCGGCATCTCGGCCCGCACACATGGAATCCACCACTGCAAGGATGCGATAGCGTTTTGTCCTTCTAACCAACCCATGGGCCGTCTTTCCGTTTGGGGTTGAAAAGGCCCCCTGGCAATAGACGATCGCCTTTCCTTCAGGGTAGTCTTTCATGATCTTCTCCCTGTAAGGATCACCACATATCGGTCACCCGGGAAGGCCAGCTTGCGGTGCTGCTCAAGAAGGACAATCAGACCCGCGGTGGAAGCAGGGAGCACATTAAGGCCTTCCCTTTCCTTGAGCCGGCGTGCGTAAGCCAGCATATTCTTGTCCGAGGCATAGGAGGCCCACCCGCCTGAAAACCGTATAGCCTCCAGGGCATGATCCCCGTCAATGGCGTGCCAGTTTATCAGGGGCTCATTCACAAGGGTTTCACGAATCATAGACGGCTCCAAATCCTCACAATGGACCCGGTTCTTCATAAAGGCCTTCACGATGGGGTTCTTACCATGTGAAGATCCGGCGGCCATGCGGGGAATTCGGGAGGTCTTTCCCCTGCGGTAAAGGCTCACAAACCCCCTATGGATCCCGGCCAAGGTCGTGCCGTTTGAGACGGGCACAGCCACAAGGGCGGGGGCATCCCTGAGCTCATCATAGATCTCATGGGCAATCTCTCCGTAGGCCTTCATCTGGATGGCTGTATTCGCACCCCCGGGATTGGCATCGTAAATCTCTTCAGCCTCGCTTCTTTCACGGGATATCTTAACCGCATCTTCATAGATCCCCCGGGTGCGAATCACCTGAGCGCCTACGGCCTCCATTTCAAGGATCCTTTTGGTGTGATACCCCTGAGGGATGTAGATAATGCATTTGAGACCCGCCATAGAAGCGGCCAAGGCTACGGCCGCACCGTAGTTCCCGCAGGTGGCCAAGGTAATGGCATCGAATCCCCGGCGCAGGGCGTCCATAACCTGGGCAAAAGCGATGCGGTCTTTTTGGGTCCCCGTGGGGTTGCCTCCTTCGAATTTGAGATAGATCTGGCGCAGACCCACCTCGCGCTCGATATTGCGTGACCTGGAAAGGGTGGTGTCTCCGATCTCTGAATCCAGGATGTCCTCAAATGCCTCAAGGCGCTCGTCCAGGGGCCGGCGGCTGTCGGCCGCCACTTCCTTTCGCATTTCCAGCTCGGGGGCAATAATGGGCACCTGAGAACTGGCCCCATCGAGGAGGGAAATGTTCCCAATCTCTTCTCTCGCCGGTACCCGGGCCGTCTGTGAAGGGATGGATTCCCTTGCTGGTCCCTGTGGTAAAGAAGCATCCAGAAGGACCGGCCGTCCCTTGGACTCGTCGCTGTTTTTGTTCGAGTTCATTTTTATCCTTGTAAGCGTCTGTTTTCAAGGGCACAGCCGCCGCGGGCCCGGAATCAATTCCGTCACCTTGCGGGATGCCCGGTTGTTCCTCACCCTTCTTTCTGTTTTGCTCTCAGCAATATACATGCCGAAATGATGAGTCGCTGAAATTTAATGTTCTATTTTTCCCCCTTTACCCGGGCGGAACATGTAATTCTTCTGAATTTCCCGCCTGAGACGGTTTTCTCCAGGATGCCCGGGGCCGAAAGGGAAGATACTGGAATCCCTTTTAATTTGAAACAGGAACCCTTGATTCCGCTTTCATGGTTTAGAAGAACTTCAAATTCCGGAAAAACTTGTACCCTCCTTGCTGGACCCTATAGCCCAAAAGGGGAGCTTGGGCGCTCTTGGTTGATTTACCGCAAGGTTTTCCGTATACTTCTAGACGGCTCTTTCCTCATTGGGGGAGCCAAAAGCCTTCGAAACCCTCTCTTGGCATATACTCCGTTTCTTCAGGAATCAACGTTAAGAGAAGGGCTTTTTTGAAAGATGGGGCAATTCACACCAGGCGCACGAGAGTGCCTTTAGGGAGGTGTAGGCATGAAGGGTTGGACAGAGGACGAAATCAGAAACAGGGCGTTGATGGCCCCCTGTGGGCTTTACTGCGGCGCATGCGGCGTGTACATCGCCACCAGGGACGGAAACGAGAAGTTCAAGGTCGCCTTGGGCAACCTTTACGGGACAAGGCCTGAGGACACGGAATGTCTCGGATGCATGCAGGAGGATGCGTCCAAAACGCTCTATTCCTATTGCAAGCAGTGTAAGATCAGGGAATGTGTCACGTCAAAGGGCTATTATTCCTGTCACCAGTGCGATGACTGGCCCTGCTCCCTCATAGAGAATTTCCACTTTGCCACCGGGCTAAGGGTCATGAAAAGGACCATACCCATATGGCGTGAGAAGGTGGCCGAACTGGGAGATGCGGAGGGAAGCGTGGAATGGGCCAGACATGAATGCGAGCGTTATCACTGCCCTCACTGTGGTCAGCCCCTTTTCAGGGGTGCCCAGCGATGCAGGGCCTGCAAGAGGGAGGTGGCCCAAGAGCTGGACGGTTCGCCCGTACTCCTGCACCAGAAGTAGAACTGACAACGCGACTGATTGAATCCTTGAACCTTCCAGCGTCTGGAATGGATTTACAGAAGGATCCTAGAAGGGGCACGTGCCGGCGCCGCAACCCCCGGAGTAATCCGAATCGGCCAGGATAAAGCCGCCTTTCTCTTCGGTCTGGTTCTTGTCCTGATATCCCAACGACAGGACCTGATCCTCTTTGCTCCCATAGCGGTACACGGTGATACCCTTGCACGCAAGCTTGTGCGCCATGAGATAGATCTTCCGCACATCCTCGACAGTAGCCTCTCCCGGCAGGTTTATGGTCTTGGAAACGGAATTATCCGTGTATTTTTGAAAGGCCGCCTGAATCATGAGATGCTCTTTGGGCTTGAGGTCAAAGGCCGTGATAAAGGTCCTTTTCATCTCCTTTGCCACCCCCCTGATTCTTTGAACAGACCCCTCTTGGGCGATCTGCGAAAGGAGCTCTTTGCTGTAAATCCCTCTCCTCCTCGCCGCCTCCTCGAACAAGGGATTGACCTCAAAAAACTTGGAGCCGGAGAGCACATTCCTCATGAAGCTTATGGCGAACAAGGGTTCTATGCCGCTGCAGCAATTTGCCAAAATGCTTATGGTCCCGGTGGGGGCGATGGTATTGACGGTGGCATTCCGAACCCGCAGGTTGTCCTGTGCGTAGGTGGACTTCTCATAATTGGGGAAGGTCCCCCTCTCCTCGGCAAGGGCCTTGGAGGCGTTAAGCGATTCCTGCCGGATAAAGGCCATGAGCTTTTCAGCAAATCGCACCGCCTCTTTGGAACGATAAGAAATGCCCAGTTTGATCAACATGTCCGCAAAACCCATGACACCCAGCCCGACCTTGCGGTTGGCCATGGTGATCTTCTCTATCTCGGGCAGGGGGTAGCGGTTGACCTCGATTACATCATCCAGGAAACGGAGCGCCCAGAATATTAAATCCGCAAGCTTTTTCCACGCCACCTCACCCTCCTCGACCATGGTGGACAAGTTGATGGAACCCAGGTTGCACCCCTCATAGTCCAGCAGGGGGAGTTCACCACATGGGTTGGTGGCTTCAATCCGGCCCACCTTGGGGATGGGGTTTTGCCTGTTGATCTCGTCCAGAAAGATGAGCCCAGGGTCACCCGTGCGCCAGGCGGCATTGACAATGAGGTCAAACACGGCCCTTGCCTTGACCTTTCGAACGGCTTTGCCGGTCCTCGGATTTACCAGGGAAAACCGGGTGTCCTTTTTGATTGCCTCCATAAATGCATCGGTGACACCCACCGAGAGGTTGAAGTTGGAGAAGGACTGCTTTTCGGTCTTGGCCTCGATAAACTCGATGATATCGGGGTGATCGCAGCGTAAGATCCCCATATTTGCACCCCGTCTTCTTCCGCCCTGAACAATGACTCCCGTAGCCTGATCAAAGATCTTCATAAAAGATACCGGCCCGGAGGCTTGTCCCTTGGTGGACGAAACGAGATCCCCCTTGGGCCGCAGGCTGGAAAAATTAAAACCGGTACCCCCGCCGCTCTGGTGGATCTTGGCCATATCCCGCAAAGCCCGAAATATTTCATCCATGGAGTCATTTACAGGGATCACGAAACACGCGGAAAGCTGCCCCAGGGCCGTTCCTGCATTCATGAGGGTGGGAGAGTTGGGGAGAAATTCCCGGTTGCGCATCATGCGGTAAAACCGCTCCTCCACCCCCTGAGGGGAATACCCTGATTTGAACTTGGATTCCCCTTGGGCGATATGGAAGGCGGTTCGCCGAAATAACTCGCTCGGCGTTTCAATCACATTCCCCTGGTCATCCTTTAAGAGGTACCTCTTTTTGAGAACCTCCATCACGTTTAAAGGGAGTTTTAGGTCATCCCTGAGTCCAAGGGCCTCCTTTGCCGTACGGATGTCGCTTCTCTCCTGCCTGTAAAGGATATAGGCCCTGGCAATATGGTTATAGCCTTCGTTCATCAAGGCGTCTTCCACCAGATCCTGGATGGTCTCAACCCCCGGCACCTTGTTACGGTAATGCTCCGACAATTTCTCAAGGACCCGTTCAGTCACTCGCCGGGCGATGACGGTCGCCTGGGATTGGTCTTTCAATACTTCACGGGCGGCTCCCTTGACGGCCTTTTCGATCTTGTCCCTGTCAAAGGGCCTCAACGAGCCGTCCCGCTTCTTTATTTGTCCCGGCAAGGCTTTTCCGTCGACCCTGTGGGTCCTCTTCTCCGAGCTCATCTTCATCTATTCCATTGAGGCGTTCAAATCTTCCACCCTAAACCCCGTAGTTTCATAAAAGGCGCTTAAGAATTCGGCCTTTTGCCTCTTATGGCTTGAAATGCCGCTATTGGCGTTTTGAATCTGGAATTCACCAATAGTGGGCTCCAGGACCTGCGCGTAAAACGGCATAAATAACCTCTCTGACTGAAATTATATCTCAAGGAAGTCAGCCGGCTTGAAACAACGGGGTCATATTTCAGACGTATTGTGGGCATTGTTAGGTGAGTCCATGAGTCCTAATGAGCAGTCAGTTTTTAGTGTAGTGTCCATCCATAAATTATTTCCGGGCACAGGTGCGTTTCCAGGCCAGAAATGAAATATTTTTTGCAAAATCAAGGAAATCAAGGGATTATGCGGAGGTGTACTTATAGTACACCGCACAAGTGCTCCCGCAGATTGACGCCGAGCTTGTGAAAAAGAGCCATTTATGGACGAAAACAGTCTATCAATGGGGGGCACCATAATCAATACACAAATCCATCACCCTTCTCCATGGCTTCTGAACTTGGCTATCACACACTTAATCCAGGATCTCCTCTTTTACGTCCAACCGCTTATGGTGGGGGGCCAAAAATAATTTCCAAGACACTAGGCCGCGGCAAGAAATGATAAGATGTCCCTTGATTTGATACCTGGTGTAACGTACATTGTCCCTCAAGAAAAAGCCTTGGCCCGGGTTGAGAGGCGGAAAATGAAAGAAAATGTGGTGAATCGACGGATCATGTGGGGGGAGATGGATCCCCTCGGCATTGTTTTTTACCCCCGTTACTACGAATGGATCGATGCCTGCGGACACCTCTTTTTTGAATCCATCGGTCTGGCCCTTGGAGACCTTTGGAGAGAACGCCGCTTGCTCTTCGGCCTGATCGAGACATCGTGCAAATACTTCCAGCCGGGCAGGTACCACCAATTCGTGGAAATCGTTACCAGGATACAAGAACTGGATTCCAGAACCCTGGTCCTCGGCCACACCATGCGCTCCGCCCCAGACAAGGGCATCATGGTTGAAGGCCTTGAGAAACGGATATGCATGGACGTATCCGACCCTCAACATTTGAGAGGGGTTGATATCCCCCCGGACATCTATTCCCTCCTTGACCAGGCGGCCAAGTAAGTAAACCGCAATAATCCTACAGTGTATTCTTGCCTTTGACGTATCATTATGGGCTGCATCATGAAAAAGATCACACAAAAATTCAGGATTGAGCGGACCGACAAAGGTTTGATGATTGAAAGCGGGGACGGCACAAGACTTGCGTTCACCCCGGTGGAGGCCCTCATGCTCCTGGACATCCTCAAAAACGAGGAATCCGCCCTCCAAGAAATGGCCGAGGCGTCATCACCCTTGCCCACAGGACTCACGCCTTCCTGAACCCCGTGACCCACTCTCTTATCGATGGTCGTCCCCTTCTGCAGCTTCAAGTGCCTATAGGGGTGCAAAATAAGATTGACCTCTCTACAAGTACACATTAAAATGTACATAAGCCATAGGAGGTGATGAACACATGGAGATCAGTGCTGCAGAATTCCGGGCAAATTGCTTTAAAATCCTGGATGAGGTCGAGGTGACCCATAAGGAGGTGGTTATCACCAAACGGGGAAGACCGGTGGCAAAACTGGTTTGTTGCGAGCAACAAAAGGCAAAAGACCCTCTCCTGGGAAGTATGGAAGGCCTTGTTGAAACCATTGGTGATCTTACTGAGCCGGTCATTGAACAAGACGCTTGGGAGATTGATTAGGAGATGATTCTCCTGGATACCCACACGTGGGTATGGTCGCACAGTGCCACGAAGCGCCTGTCCCGCAATGTCACAAAATTGATTCAAAGGACGCCGACAGATCAACGTGCCATTGCCTCGATCTCCATCTGGGAATTTGCGATGATGGTGAGCCAGGGGCGTATCACCCTGAAGATTGAGCCCAGGCGCTGGATTGAAAATGCCTTAACCAAGAGCGGTTTGAGGGTGTTTGACCTGACACCGGAAATCGCCCTGGAATCCTGCAACCTACCCGGCGATTTTCACAAAGATCCGGCCGATCGAATCATTGTGGCCACGGCAAGAACCCACAATCTGACCCTTTTGAGCAAGGACAAAAAAATCCTGGATTACCCGTATGTGAAGGCCACCTGGTAATCGTTTCTATTGGCACACCCTGCACCCCGTTTCCGTGGTCACAGAGATACCATGGAATTATATCGGCATACATGGTGCAGAATCATAATAAGGAATCAACCCCATCCCCATGAGATACGACAACCGATAAGAGAGGGGGCCCGATGATGGATGGGCCGAAACAGAAGCCGCCCCTGGACGGCATAACCGTCCTGGAGCTCGGCCACACGGTCATGGGACCGACCACCGGTTTGATCCTGGCCGACTTGGGGGCCGATGTGGTCAAGATTGAAAAGGCGCCTCAAGGCGACGAGACCCGGCGAATGAAGGGATTTGGCGCCGGCTTTTTCCCCTATTTCAACCGCAACAAGCGCAGTATCTGCCTTGATTTGAAAGACCGGTGCGGGAGAGAAGTTCTTGACCGGCTCTTGGTCAATGCCGATGTGCTTGTAGAAAACTTCGGCCCGGACACCATCAAGCGTTTGGGCTTTGGTTACGAACGGATCCGCCGGATCAATCCCCGATTGGTTTTCTGCTCACTCAAGGGCTTTATGCCCGGGCCGTACGAGACGAGACTTTCCCTGGATGAGCCTGTCCAGATGATGGGAGGGCTGGCGTATATGACGGGTCCCAAGGAAAATCCCCTGCGCGCCGGGGCGTCGGTCACGGATATTCTGGCCGGAACTTTTGGTGCTGTGGGGATCCTGGCGGCCCTCAGGGAACGCGATCGCACCGGCAGGGGACAACAGGTAAGGGCCACCCTTTTCGAGGCGGTTGCCTTCATGATGGCCCAGCACATGGCCGTAACCGCGGTGACCGGAGAAGAGCCTCCGCCCATGCCGGAGCGGGGCCGCATCTGGGCGATTTACGATCTCTTTCCCACGGGGGACGGAAAGCAGGTATTTCTCGGTATGACCAGTGAAGCGCACTGGAAGCGGTTCTGTGAGGTCTTCGGCTTTCAGGATCTGCTGGAAGATTCTGATTTCACCACGGATGCGAAACGGCTCGAGAACCGCGATCGACTTGCCGACGCGTTGACCGCACGTTTCAAAGAGATGGATGAAAAAAAGATTCTGTATCTCGCCGAAAGGGCGGTCATACCCTTCGCTCCGGTCTCACGTCCTGCCGAGCTTTTTGATGACCCCCATCTGACCCGGGCCGGCTGGCTATTGGACACCGCCCTGCCCGGAGGTAAAAGGGCCAGGCTCCCCAAGATCCCCCTGGCCATGGGCGAGCATCCCCAAGGGCTTTACAGGCATCCGCCCAGGCTGGGAGAAGGGGGCAGAGATTTTTTGATGAAGGCCGGTTTCTCAAGTCAGGAAGTGGAGCGGCTTGTGAAAACAGGGGTTTTGATCGAAGACCCCGGTTTACCCCGTAGTTGCATAAAAAGCGCTTAAGAATTCGGCGTTCTGCCTTCTATGCCTTGAAATCCAGGATTTGCGTGAAAAAAAGGCATAAGCAGCTCTTATAAATGTATTTTTATCTCAAGGAAGTTAATGCGTTTACAACAACGGGGTTTACATGATTTGCAAGGTGACGCTCCCACCCCTTAACAGCCGCCTTAGAAATGAACCCATTTCTTTAAAACCGATTCAATGGCCTCTGATTCACACCCGGCGAAATGGATGGTGTACCTGTCCTCCCGCCCTCCTGAATCTGCCTTGTTTCACGTCCTTCACCTTGTTCGTCCCTGGGAATTTTTCATGATTCGGGCCAGGTCCAGGGCTCGGGACATGATGGGCTTGATGGTTTGCAAACCGATTTCATCCTCCTCAATGCCAATGTGGGGGGGATTCCACACACCGGAACCCCCTGGACTGGAGACGGCACCGGCGCCCAAAAGACTGGCGGAAAAATGAGAGCTCACAGGGATCATCTCCAGCGCCAAAAAGGCCATGATATGGGTCAAGTGGGTCGTCTCCACACCACCGTGGCGCACCCAAGACACCGCCGCACTCACCCCGATCTTATTCCTAAGTCTTCCCCTGGTGATATTGCCCCACATAAAATGCCTTAACCGATCAATAAAAACGGCCATTCGGCCGCTTGTCCTCATGAAATAAACGGGGGTGGCCAACACCAGGATGTGGGCTGCTTCCACAAGCTTGAAAAGGGGCTGGGCATCATCTTCCATGGCACAGTATTTATCTTCCGCTTGTTTCTTGTTGCACCAGTTACAGTGGCAGCAGTCCCCGACATCCAATTGGCCCAGATTGACGGTTTCAGTTTTCACCTCCGGCTTTGCGGAAAAAAAGCGCACTATTTTTTCGGTGAAATCATCGACACTTCCGCCCTTGATCGGGCTGGCCGAAACGACTAGAACTCGAGTTTCCATAACTACCTGCCTCCTTCAGTTATTGTCCGAACCACAATCATAGCATAAAGACACTCGATCCCCCTGAAATGACCCTCTTGGCTCCTAAGCACTTGATAGCACAATAGGGATCTTTGGCAAGCTTCAAAATCAACGAAGAGCTTGGAGCTGACGTCGGCAGACGAAATAGATATCGCACCTGAAACTATCTATGCTGAAGCAACTGGATCTCAATTGCCCAAATGGATGAGTCAAAACGAATCTCATTCGGCGAACATGGCACTTTAACCGCCATCGTAAACTCGACGGCTGAGCTTCTTGTTCAGCAAATTATCCCAAAGTGGAGTATTCACGGACCGGATTTATCAAGGATACCGATACAATCCTTGATTTTGGCACAAGTTCTTTGAAATAACCGGGCCGAGGTCAATTCCCCTGCCCGGCCATTGGTCGCTTTACCCGTGCAAATTGTCGATCCACCGCATTGCCTCCGCATCACTGATTTTGCCCAGATACCCCTGAGTGGTTGATAAATTCGAATGACGCAACAGCACCTTTGACACGATTTCAAGCGGCGTGCCGGATAGCGATGCATAGGTGGCGGAATGCCTACGCAAATCATGGGGTTTTAAATGAATACCGACCAAATCGCCGGCCTTCTTGCCCACAATCCTGGCGGCAGCATAGGTTATCGGAAAAATTCGGTCATCGGGTCCGATATCCTTGTCACTGATATATTTCTGGAGACGATCCGATACTTTCTGTGACCGTTTTTTAACGCCGTCTTTAACATCCACTTTTGCCGCAATATGCATTTTTTTAGCTTGACAAATGAGTGCAAACGTGTAATTACACGTATATGATTTGTCCGGAGGCTCTCATTTGGACTTGAGAGACAAGAGATTACGAAGGGAAATGGGGAAGAGCTGTGCATGCTTTAATCTGAGAAGAGCGGCCAGACTCGTGACTCAAAGATTTGATCGAGCCTTTCGTGATGCAGGGATAACGGCAAATCAGTTTTCCGTTCTAATGGCAACTTACAATCAAGAAGGGATCCTCCTCACCAAATTGGCTAAGACGCTAGGTACGGAGAGGACGACGCTGAGTCGCAATGTTGCCTTGTTAGAGCGTTTGGGGATGGTCTCCATAGCCATGGGTGGGGACAGAAGAGAGCGGAGGATAACTATTACCAAGCAGGGGATAACATTGCTTGAAAAGGCCTTGCCGCTCTGGCAAAAGGCCCAAAATGAAGTTGTGGAGGCGCTGGGTCAAAAGGAATGGGAGGGATTGCTGTCCGGGCTTCACAAGGTGGCCAGGGGTCTCTAAATTTTTTTCTTCGCATAGGTGTAAATACACTTAGTGGCTATCCGGAAATCAAGGATTTCCGGATCAGCACCAGTGAAGGGAGGACAAGGCATGGGTGACGTGTATGAGGGCATTGAGGGAACACCTGGACAGCCTGCCTGCCGGGTTTCCGGCTATCTATTTTAACTTGGTTAATTCACCATAAAAACCCATTAGGAGAAATAACATGGAACTTATAGATGCTATCAAAAAACGGAAGTCTGTCCGCGCGTTCAAACCCCAAGCCGTGCCAACGGAAACCATCAAACAAGTTCTGGAAATCGCCTGCCGTGCCCCGTCATCGGTGAACTCTCAACCCTGGGAGTTTTTCATCGTCAAAGGCGAAAAACTGGACAAGCTGAGAAATATGGGGGTTGAGCGGGTTAGTCAAGGCAACAAGCCCAACCCGGATGTCCCCCTGCCTGATAAAGAAAAAGGGGACATGGGTTTGCAGGGGATTTATAAGAAGCGGCAGGTCGTCCTGGGCGTAACCATGTTTAAAATCCTGGGCATTGCCAAGGGGGATCAGAAGTCCATGATGGATTACATGGCCTCGATGTACCGGTTTTGGGACGCCCCGGCGGTGATCATCATTTGTATAGACAAGATGCTGAAGCTGCTCACCTATCCCCTGATCGACATAGGCGCACTCATTCAAACCATCGCCCTGACCGCTCAGGAATTCGATCTGGGCACCTGTATTATGCGTGCTATTGTCGATTTTCCTGAGCAGGTCCGGGAGATCTTGGGCATACCGGATTCGAAATATATTGTCATCGGCATGACCATCGGCTACCCCGACTGGGACCACCCCATCAACTCGTTCCAAAGTGAACGGGATGATGTGGAGGACCTGTTGACGGTGGTCGAGTAAAAAGGATAAGCGTGGCCTGCGCAGGACTGCTCATGGCGCTGGGCCGCACAAGCCTTTCCCTTTACCTGGCCGTCGGACTCTACGGCCTCTGCGTGTGGGGATTTCCGGTGATCCTCGCGGTCTGGAGCGGAGACCTTTTCGGGCCGCGGCTGGCGCCCGCAGGCGTGGGATTCGGCATCTTCTTCTTTTCCATAGGCCAGGCACTGGGACCGGTTGCTGCGGGGTTTCTCTATGACCGCACCGGATCCTTCACGGCACCCTTTCTGTGCGGCGCGGCGGCGAGCGCCCTGGGCATCATGGCCACCTGGTTGCGCCTCGGCGGGCCGGATCACAGTGCCGCGGCCGGATGAAGGCCTTCCGGTTTTTCACAATGAGCCGTTCCATCAATCTTTTTATCCGGAGGACAGGACTATGGATGCACACCAGAGGGACTGGAATCGAAAAGTGGCGGAGGGGTTTGACGGCGAACGTGATGATCGCCAGCGCCAATGCCATCACCCTGGACGGGAAACTGGTCAACCTGGACGGCATGGGCAATCGGGTGGCGTCCATGATTTTCGGGCACGAAAAGGTCATCCTGGCGGTCGGGATGAACAAGGTGGCGGCCGATCTGGAGACCGCCATGGCTCGGGTCAGGTACTATGCAGCGCCGGTCAACGCGATCAGGCTCGGCCTGAAAAACCCCCTGTGTGGAGAAAGGGCTTTGCACCGACTGCGGGTCGCCGCAGCGGATCTGCAATATGTGGAGTATCATAGAGAGGCATATGATCGAGGGTCGTATCCATGTCAAACTGATCGGTGAAAACCTCGGATATTAAAGGAGTCGTATCTTATGCAGATAGAGATGAAGACCATCCAGATCGAAAAGGACGATGAGATCAATTTTATTCTGGGCCAGTCCCACTTCATCAAGACGGTGGAGGACCTTTATGAGGCCATGGTCAACACGGTGCCGAACGCCAAATTCGGGGTCGCCTTTTGCGAGGCCTCCGTGCGGAGGCTCCTTCGCCTGGCGGGCACGGACGAGGACCTCATTCAGCTGGCCAGGAAAAATGCGTTTGCCATCGGCGCCGGACATTCCTTTATCATCATGATGAGGGACTGCTTTCCCATCAACGTGCTCAATGCCGTCAAGGCCGTGCCCGAGGTCTGCTGCATCTATTGCGCCACGGCCAATCCCGCCACAGTGATTGTTGCAGAAATGGGGGAATGCAGGGGGATCATTGGTGTGATGGATGGAAAGGTGCCCGTGGGTGTGGAAGATGCCGAACATGAGCGGGAACGGAAGGAGATCGTCAGGAGATTCGGGTACAAGATGTGACAGAGGATTGAAATGAAAAAGAAAAAATGTTGCAGGTTTCCTGGTGTTCTGCTTGGTGGCATCCGTGATCGTGGACATAAAAGCCAGGATGTTCTCTGATGTGACGGTGGATAGCTCAATATCGCCGAAGTGGTTCTGAAAATTGCCAAGGATGAACTCATATTTGCGAAACGCATTTTTTTTCACGTTCATCCGCTGGTAATTGACAAAGCGGGAGACGTACTGGGAAATCTTCATGACACCCCTCTTTCGTTTACGGGCTTGGGAAATAATTTGACGCAGGTCGGTCAGATCGGTTATTGTTGAACATACTTAAAATATTGGCAAAAAGAAACTGGCAGGATACTTTCTTTCATACAAGTATGGTTGAATGGCAACATTACCAAAAAGCGCTTTGTGTGGTATAAAAAATGGCACCACGATATCAGGAGGTTTAACATGCTTGAAATTCATAAAAGCATGGTTGTTGATGAAAACCACAAACCGATAGCTGTCCAGATTCCGATCGAGTAATTTGAACGAATGGAGGAGGCCATTGAAAATTACGGATTGGCAAAATTGATCGAAGAGGCCGCCGATGATGAACAGCTTTCTGTGGAAGAGGCCAAAGAGTTCTATGCGAATTTAAAGCGAAATGTGGAAAGTTGAATATAAAAAAACGCTTTGTGAAAGAGCGTTCCAAACTTCCTCAGGATATCCAGGCTCAGGCTGGAAAGATCGTCTTCGAATCTCTCATATGCGAAAATCCTTTCGATCTCGGATACCTTGAGCAGATGCGTGGATTTCCTGGTAAGTATAAGATCCGCATTGGTCACTATCGGATAGGCCTGACAATAGATAAAAAGAATAAAGAGATAGTCTGCAGTCGAATTGCGCACAGCAAGGACATTTACCGTCTTTTCCCGTAGTTGAACACCGCCAATCCAGCGAATCTCAAAAGCCGTAGGATAAAAGAGCTGGCCCCAAAAATTATCCGAAAGATGAGTATTCACGGCTCCGATTTGTCAACCATACAAAACATATTGGAAAAATGAATTTGGCAGAAAATGCTTTGTTTATACTATGCAAGTATACGCGAATAGGGTGACACAATAATCATACCCTGATCCACAAAGGAAGATGGTTTGCCTAGGCGGTTACGTCTTTCTCCTAAAAAGGACCTGAACTGGCAGCTGATTTCGGGGGGCAGCTGAATGGGAGCAGGTGCGACCGAGTTCCCCCTTGTATCCAAGGTCAGGTAGTAAATCGCTGATTAGTTATCAGGCTTTATGAATCTCTCATGAAACCGATCAGGAGCGGTCGGCTCCAGGTTCGGCTAAACATACTTTATTTTCCCCCGGTAAACAAGGAAGGTGATGATATAATGCTGGTTGAAGAATGACTCGGCATAAAACTCATGCATCTCCGTGTTCACGTCTGGGAGGCAGAGCCCGAACTCCCCTACCGGGCTGCCCCTTCTCTCATATGAGTTCTCGTCGATCTCCGGCAGTATCATGCTCGGATTGACGCTGGGGAAATTCATCAGGAATTTTTTCGAGGGGATGAAATGGCGGCACCTGTCTTCCTGGTCATCCGGGATATCCTTCCACCAGGGGGTGCTTATCACTAGGGCCATTGGGAGGTCGTGGCTGAACTGGACGTACCTTCTGGCCGTCGTGACCCATGATTTCTTGTACCGTTTCTTTATCAGACCTATGCTTTTCCATTCAGGAGTCGTATCGAGGGCTTCTTTCGTGAACAGCTTCCCTCCGAACATGAGGCAGGACGAGCCGTAGTTTGCCTCGCCTTCCAGCATCTCCTGGAAATCGGGGTCCAGCGTCTGGGCTGTGTCCCCGAGGAAATACGGGCGGTGCCATTCGAGAATGGTATGGACACAATCGTGAAACGATGCCCACTCCTTTTTGGGTTCCGGGAGGGAAGTGTCGACGAGGATCTGGTCGCGGTCCGGGAGCCAAATGGCATGGAGATCGATTTTCCGCGCTATATTGGTTAGCTTTTGGCCCTTGATCTTCACCTTGTGCCAGAAACGCCTAAGCAGGGTGACGTCTTCGAGATCGTAGAACTCCCTGTCTATGTCAAGGTATTCCAGGATGTATTCTATCAGGAATGGTGGCTCTTTTAGACCGGCGTCCTTGATAGTCCTTATTGATGGCCTTATCGATCTCTTGGCAGGTCGCCTCATCCGGCGCTCATGTGTTCCTCTTCTTTTAGAAATTTGACGAACTCATCAAGGGTAGCTTTTTCCTCGTCTGTCAGCCTTGAGAATGACTCGGATTTGGCGGCGAACCTCGATGCTTCTGCCTGGAATTCAGGCGGGATTTCTTTGATTGCTCCGGCCAGGGCGGCCAGCTTGCGCTGTGACACGCCATAGAACTTGCTCAGCTTGTGCAGCACCAGTGGAGTCGGGCGATAGGTCATGCTTCTCTCCATGGAGAGGATGTCCTTTTTGTCTATCCCTGTTTTTTTGGCTAACTGATCCACCTGGAGTCCGAGCTTGAGCCTCAGCCCTTTTATGACTTCTCGGAATACGTACTGGATTGTCTGCCGGGATTCGTCCACCGAGGTCATCTGCACTGTGAGGTGCCTATTCAGGGCCTTGGCTATGCGGCTCAGCATCGACAGGGAATGCCCGTTGTAGTCTGCGTCCTCCAGCCGGCTGATCACTGACTGCGTCGTTCCGATCAGCTCGGCGAGCTCCTTCTGGGTCAAGCCTGTTTCCTGGCGCAGGTCATAGATCATCTGGGCGACCTCGGCGTTGACCCTCTCTGCCTGCAGAGAGGCTTTCCTTTCGGCATCGTCGCCGATGTACCGGCGGTGCAGGATTTCAACGGCGTTTGTTGTTCGTTCTTCTTTTCCCATAATTTTCACCCCCTATCTTGTATATCTCATGGGATTGTCTTCAAACTTTGCCTTTCTCGCGACGGCAAGGCTTATTTCTTCTTGTCGCACCTCGCTACCTTTTTTTATAAAGCCGTGTGTTATGACACATTGTTGTTGGTAAAAGAAATAGAGCATCCTGTACTGTATCCTTTGGAGGGCAGCCCTCAGCTCGTATATCTTGTCCCTGAGAGGCGCCGCTTCTGGTCGCCGGAGTTCGTGTCCTTTCTCGGCCAGCCGTTCGATGCGAACTATGCACTTGTCCTGGGCCTTCGGCGGCAGGCCGTCCAGCCAGTCGAGCAGCGGACAGGTCCCGTCTTCTTCTTTGTAGATTACGACATGTGTCTCCGGCATCCTTTTTTCCTCTTTCAAGCTAAATATAGCAATATTGATATGAGGCATCAAGAAAAAACATCGCATTTTTGCGGTTTTAAAAGCGGCTGGCCGAAAAGCGCGGATTTTATTGACAATTTAAGCACTTAGCTGTATACAGGAGCGGTTAAAAGGAGGTTTTTCGTCGTGTCCCTCGCGTGCTGCCTTTCCAGGGGCGAAATCCGCAGAAGTTTCCGAAACGATTATGGAAACCATCAAGTCCGCGTTCGTGTCCAGGGAGGATGTCCTGATCTCCAGCTTCGGGAAGTTCTGCGTCAAGGAGAAACGCCAGAGGAGGGGCAGGAACCCCTCGACCCGAAAATGACTTTTACCTGGACGCCAGGAAGGTGGTGACGTTCAGGTGCTCGCCGGCACGAAGGTAAACGGTGGCCGATAAGGGGGAGGAAATGTCTTCGAACGAGCCGGATTATAAACGCCCATTTTCTACCAAGGATTTTCGCGGGTATTTCACTTGGAAAAAATCCCTTTCAAAAAAGCTTTCCTGCAAGCTCTACCATGCATGTCACCTTGATGAATTGAAGGAAATATTAGGGGATGAACAACTGGGGTTGAGGAGTAAGTGGTCTCTAGATCTGCCTGTGCATGGGCTATATTCAGCTCCCGGCACTTGGACCGGCTTGAATTATTTCAATAGAGGCAATCATTATGGGCCTTTTCTGATCTCCTTCCCCATATCAGTATTGAATGGCAGGTCTTTCATGGTCTTCAGAAGGAAAGGATCCGGCTTCCGGAAGTGGATTGAGTATCATTATCGAATAAAGGGCAATCAAAATGGAGAAAGACAGGCTCGATGATTTTAGAAAGAAGAAGGAGACAATCAAACATCGGAAAAATATGATAGCGGAGCTCGTTAACCTGAAGAGGGAGAACATTGAACAAGAAGCCAAGACGATCGGTGTGTTGAAAGAATGTGAGAACAATTATTCGTTCCTTTCAAGCATGATGGACGATGTTCCTGAATCTCAGATATTGAAGATGGGTGAAGAGGATTATTTGACACTCACGAGCGGCATGGAAGACCCGATTATTTTTGGTGAGGTGGCCGTTGAGGTATGAAATCAGTCAAAACAATCAAAAGGATATTCTCAGCAGCACTATGATATGTGTGCATCACTAAACACTCTGTGCGTTTCTGGAACCTCTAACTATATGGGGGTGTCCAATGCCTATGCTGCTTGGTTTCCAAACAAGAACAGGATAACTGAGGAATATAAAGTCAAGGACGACCTTTTTAATCAAATCGCGTATATTGGAGAGTATCTAAGAAGAAATCTTCCAGAGGTTGCTGTTCAACCGATAACGGGCTTTGCAATGAAAGGTTACTATCTGTGGGTACGTTGCTCCAAATCCTCTCATCAGGGTAAGCCCTTTGTGAAATTTTACAACAACGTTACATACTACGATAAATTCATGAATAGGCGAACCGCATGGATAAATAAAGAAGGTTGCACTCAGTGGTCGTCGATGCTTGACGAAGAAGACAGAATCACTGCTTCTATAGAAAAGGAAAATTCAAAGCGCAAAAGCTAACTTTGCCAGTGCACCGGACGGCTGATATCGCCGCCGGTGACCGGCCCCTTAATGCTTTCTCTTGGCAGTCATAACAAAATCTGATGGCCCTAAACTTCATAATACGATAAGTTTCTTTGAACGCATAGAATTTCAATGATAATTATCCTATCCGTAAATTGTGAACAGATTGAAAAAGTCAACAATATCTTTTCTATCTTTGACAATACGGGAAAAAGATCTCTTCACAGTTCTATCGCCAAAAAGCTGGAATCGCTGGAAGATAGATCCTATATTCTTTGAATCCCTCTACAAACCCTCCCTTGATAATCAAGCAGTTCTTCATATTGACCGGTATCATAGTAAGAACAGGCGTCTCTATCCTATTATCGAGTGGTATAGATGTGGAACAAAATCGAGAATGTGTGTAATGTGCCCCGCACGAGACAGGCATTACTTGACTGGCGCGAGCACCAGGACTGGATGCGTTACAGAAAAAAGATCAAGCACCTCTCAGGGCTGGTGTTCTGCCGACTGGACGGCACACCTATCAAGAGGTTTGACAAAGGGAGACTGGTACACATATGGTACACAAAGCCCTTTTCAAGCAAAAAGAGCGGGAAAGCCTCCCGGCCAACCCGCCCATTTCATTACCTTTTTCTGGTCGGGACGCGGGGATTTGAACCCCGGACCCCCTGAACCCCATTCAGGTGCGCTTCCAGACTGCGCCACGTCCCGAAAAATTGACGCTCACAATATCATACCCCTCGGGCTTGTTGTCAAGAGGCAAAATGGACCCAAAAACGGTTGTCACCCCTCACAAAAAACTCTATGATGCCCCTGAAAGTTAATAAAGGGGAGGCAAAACCATGGCTTTGGAAGACAAGACCTTTGCCCTTGTGCTGGAGGAAGACCAGAAGATTGCTGAGCCCATCTCAAAGATGCTTAAGCGGAGATCTTATGGGGTGACTGTATGCACCCGCGAAGCGGAGGCCCTGGATCGCATCAAGGAAAGGACCTATCCCCTGGCCGTTGTGGGCCACGCCCATGGCGCCGATTCTCCCTTTGAGGCCATGAAAGAGATTGTCATGATCTCCCCCATGACCTCCATGATCCTCATCACAGATGTCCCCGATGAAGAGGTCCAGGAAAAGGCCGAAGGCTACGGCATTCTGGGCCATGCCCAAAGACAGGATCCATCAAAGGGGGTTTTGAAACTGGTCAAGACCTTTGAGGAGATCTTTCAATCCCTTGCACCGCCCAAGAAATAGTCCCCCCCGTGCACAAAAAACTGTGCGCCTTGCACTGCCTTCGGTGCATTTTCACCGCCTTCCCCTTTCGAATCCAATCCCCGATCTATCTTACAGGGACGGGGACCCCCGGGGGGGGTCTTCTTGGCAAAGGCCTTGAAAGAGGCGATCTCCCAGGGTCTTGTGCGCACCCAGGCCTTCCCTGTGCTGACCGGCCCTCCCCTTCCGTGGCCATTGGCACGGAAATTGATTACCTCTCCTGAGAAGAGCCGGTCCGAGCAACCATGTTCGTGGGTAAAGGCCTATGACCCGCCGGGATTGCATCAGCAACCGCAATATCAAAATCATTGCCGCTTACATTCAGAGCAAGGCAGGCAAGTACAGTTCTCTCTTTGAAGGGCTCCCCTATCCCGCAGACGAGTTTACCTCCCCCCAGGATTTCTTTTTGAGCGAAGACGAATGGACCACCTATGAAAACTTCCGGGAGCTCTTTCGCCGGGCCAAAGCGCTCATCCCTGAGCCCCAATTCTATTTTGACTGTGGGGCGTCTTCGGCCGAACTCCGATCCTGGGGCCGGTTCCATTACTTTGTGAGGGTCTTTGCCACGCCTGATGATGGATTCCGGCGCCTGCCCTTTTTTAACAAGAACTTCAATGACACAAAAGAGATGGAGATCATTCTCCCTCCCACTGACATTCCGGGTTCAAAGAGGATCAGGACCCTCATCAAGGTGGTGTTTCACAGCGACTTCGATGCCAACAAGGATTATGTGGGAGACCCCTTTTTGAGGGGCATTTTATCATCCATCCCCACCCTCTGGGGTCTGGCTCCGGCCATGATCCACGAGCCTCTCAAGCCCTACGATCCCGTGGTCCTCTTGAACCAGGAACCAGAGTTCATCTCCTACCGCCTGGATGCAAGAATGGAAGGGCATGTTATGACCCTCCGGGATCCTCGCCTGGGACACCGCAGGATTGTGGGAGAAGACATCCTCCTGGAAGAAGAGGTGGTTAACGGAAAAAGGATCTATCTGGGTAAGCATACCAAGGTGTCGGCCCCGGGGGCTCGGTCCGGAGGTGATAGGGTAAAGGCCCTTCTTATTACCCAAACCGTGCGGGCGGATCATGACACCCTTATCAAGGCGGGAGAAATATACCGGGCCCCTTATGCCATACTGGATATATCTTACGATCGGCTCTCCTTTTCACGGCGTCTCTCACAAATCTTCAGAATCAGGGAAAGGACAAATGATTCGGGCTCGGCCCTTATTGAAACCATCGAGGGCCTCAGAAAAAGCATCAAGGCCAAAAACGAGGCCTATCTTCTGCTTGAGAGGACCCACGCCCGGTTGAGAGAGGCCAAGACCCGGCTGGATAACTATGCGGTGGAACTGGAGCAAAAAGTGGAAGAAAGGACCCGGGAGCTCCAAAGGGCCAAGGACGACTTGCTTAAGCTCAACCGGGACCTTGAATCCAGGGTCAGGCACCAGGTAGGTCAACTGGCAAAATACAATGAACTCCGCCGCTATCTCTCTCCCAAGCTGACGGAAAAGATCCTTTCCACGGGCCACAGGTTTGCAAGGCACCCCCAGAGAAGACCGGTCACCGTGGTGTTCACGGATATCAGGGGCTTCTCAAGCCTCACCGACAGCCTGGAACCGGAAGAACTCTTTCACCTCCTCGACAGGTACCTTGCTGAAATGATCCGGATTGTCCATCTCCATGACGGCACCCTTAATAAGATCATAGGAGACGGTCTCCTCATCTTCTTTGGAGACCCCATTCCCATGGCCGATCACGCAGCAAGGGCCGTGAAAATGGCCATCCATATGCAGAAGCAGGTAACCCATTTGAGAGGGGAATGGCTCCAGTACGGCCATGACCTTGGCATAGGCATCGGGATCAACACGGGATACGCCACCATAGGGAGCGTGGGCTCCACCATGTACCGGGACTACACGGTAATCGGGAATCAGGTCAATGTGGCGGCCCGACTCGAATCCCTGGCCGGGGCCGGTCAGATCCTCATCAGCCAGAGGACCTACAGCAAGGTCCGGGATCTGGTCAAGGCGGAAAAAGCGGGTGAAATAACCGTCAAAGGCATCCACACGCCCGTAAAGACGTATCGCATTCAGTGATTTTAATCACACGGCCTTTTGTTTTTCCTTCACCTCATATCTAGAGAAAGGCCCCCGGCCAGCCCCCCCCTTTGTGAATCCCAGGCCCTTGAATTACCCAAAAGAGTGCTATACACGGGCCTATTGTTTGTGTTAAAAGAATGTTAGATGAGGCATAAGTCCATGAAAGGCGACATTTTTTTCGAGGTTCTCGGCAATACGGGCCCCTTTTCCATGGCCGGGGAGAGCAGTGGCTATAAAGTATCCGCCAACGGCTCCCATTACCTCCTCGAATGCGGCGCCCCGATTTTCCCTTCCCTGGGTTTTCATGGTGTCGCACAAATCAAGGGCCTCTTTGCCAGCCACTCTCACGAGGACCACAAGCGGTGGTTTACAGACCTTGTTCTCTTCTGCTTTTATAATCCCTCCATCCGCCACAAGGTGAGACTCATCACGGCTGAGCCGGTCATGGAGGAATACCACAAGAATTCAAAAGCGGCCCTCGAGAGGTCCCTTTCTCCTGACTCCAAGCGCATTGTGGATATCCCCTTTGAGGATATGGTGGAAAAGGTGGTGATCGGACCCAGGAGCAAATACTTTGTCAATCTTGAAACAGAGGGAAACGGGGCCTTCCGCTACAGGGTAAGGGACAGAAAGGGGAACCCCGTGGGTCCTGAAAAGGCCAAAATATTCATTAATCCCAGGGCCAACCGCCCCAGGCTCCTTTTCAAGGACGATGAGACCGGAGAGTGGGTGGAGCCTGACAGCTATTACCCCTTTTCTTCAAACACCTTTTATGAAGAAAACCAAAACACTTTCAGGGACGAAGAAGCGGATCTCACGGTCAAGGCGGTGAAGTGTTCGGCATGGCACGGCGTGCCTACGGTGGCCTTCAGGTTCATGACCCAGGAGAGCAGCCTCTTTTTCAGCGCCGACACGGTCTATAAGCCTTCCCTCTGGAAAGAGCTTTATGAAACCTATCGCCCCCAGAACTTCGAACATATCCCCCGGGAGGCCTTTGAAAAAAAATCCCTCATTATAGGGGATATCAACGACTTTATTGAAAGGGTCTGGAGCCGGGAGCGCTATGAATCGGCCATGTCGGCTTATGAGGGCTCTGTAGTCATACACGATGTGGCCAGGAAGCACAGCGTGGTCCATACCGATTATCCGGATATTGCAGGGGCCCCCATCAACAACCTCATCTTCACCCATAACCCCGATAATCTTACGGCCCGGCATCCCATTCTCAAATCAGGCAAAATACTCCTTGTCAGGGGTGACAAGGCCTGGGAATCCGTAAACGGGGGGCATTATCCCTTTGACGCCGATGTCTATGTGAGGCATTTTTCCGGAAACTATGTGGGTTACAAAAGGACAAACGGGGCCTATAAGGTGATTGAAAAGGACGGTCTCCTGGGCATCGTAGAGGCCGGCGGACCTGAAAAGGCACTGATGAGGGTGGATCTCTTTATGGATATCGGGGGCGAGTATTTCCCGGTCTTAAAGGACACCAACAAATCCTATCGTATCCGTCCTGACGGCAGGGTGGAGGAATCGGTTATTAATGGAGACAAAAGCATCGGCCGCCTGGCCCAAAACAGGCGGGGCCAGATCAATGGCGAGCCCTGATCAAGGCCCGTACCCGGGCGCTTGCTCCTACCCCTAGAAGAGATCATCCAGGCCCCAATCCCCGCTCCCGGGCATTTCGCCGTGTTCCCGGACATATTTCTGTATCAGCTCATTCTCCCGCTGGGAATACATCTCCTTTTCTTCGAAATCGAACCACAGGTGGGAGGTCTTTTGTCCCAGCTCTTGAAAAAGGCGCTCCCTCAATCTCGCCGTGCCCTTGATGGCAAGGATTTTCTGGGCCTCATCAAAGAGCCGGTACACCCCTCCATGGTTCGGCACCCGGGCGAGGTTTTCCTCGGTCAAGGGTATCCGCTTTTCCGGTGGCCTCGGGTTTTCACTTATATGGAGGCGTAAGTCACACTGCAGGCACCGGCCGGCCTCTCTCACGGCCTGGCCGGCCGTATATCCCAGGACCCCCTCCTGAAATCTTTTGTGCCTTTCCTCCAGGGGTAAGCGTGGGACTCTCACCCGGGTCCGAAGAGGGAAGCCCTCATCTCTGCCCAGGTGGGGGTCCGGCTCACTCCGCTGAAAAAGGATTTCATCGATTTTCCCGGTCCCCCCAAGGGCCTTATCCATGGAGACGGCCGCCTTGCGCCCGGCATCAACGGCATGGATGACGCTCCTGGGCCCGGAGACCACATCGCCTCCTGCATACACCCCTTCCATTTCCGTTTTCATGGTCTCCTCTTCGACCATAATGAGGCCCCCTTCCACCACAACGGGGTCCTCCCGGCCCAAAAAGGAGAGATCTGTTTCCTGACCCAGGGCCAGGATGACCTGGTCCCCTTCCACCCTCTGTGTCACATGATTAAAGGCGGGGGAAAAGTGCCCATAGTCATCAAAGACGCGGGTACACCCAACCAGTTCCATGCCCATGACCCGGCCCTCTTGATGGAGGACCCTGGAGGGCCCCCGTGAGGGCATGAGGCGGACCCCCAACCCAAGGGCCTCTTGAATCTCCCACACATGGGCGGGCATATCCTCTTTGCTCTCAAGGCATATAATGATCACGTCCCTGGCACCGCATCTTTTGGCCGTCAAAGCCACGTCCACGGCCACATTGCCGCCCCCGATCACCAGGACCCGATCTTTTAGCCGGGGATATTCTTCTTCGGCCGCTTGGGAGAGGAACTCAATGCCCCCCATGACATCAGGGTGGTCAGCCCCTTCCAGTGAGACGACCCGACTCAATGGGGCCCCTACACCCAGGAACAGGGCGTCATATCCTTGTTTCCAAAGTTCCTGCAGGGTAAAGTCCCGTCCCAATGTGTGATTGGTCTTGAGCTCGATACCCAGGCTTAGAATATCCTTGATCTCCTCTTCCAAGACCCGGTGGGGCAGGCGGTGCTCGGGGATGCCGTAAAGCATCATCCCTCCGGGCCGGCTTCTGGCCTCGAAAACGGTCACCTCATGCCCTTTCTTTCTGAGATAAAAGGCCGCCGTCAATCCCGCGGGGCCGGCCCCGATAACCGCCACCCGTCTGCCCGTATCCGGCTTCACCCGGGACCTTTCCTTCCACAGATCTTTGTTTCCCTCCGCGGCGAACCGTTTCAAGGCGCAAATGGCCACGGGTTGATCCACTTCCCCCCTGCGGCACACCTCCTCGCAGGGATGTGTGCACACCCGGCCCAGGACCTCCGGAAAAGGCACTTTTTCCCGGATCACCGCATGGGCCCCACCCGGCTTGCCTTGGGCGATCAACCTCAGGTACCCGGGAACATCCATATGGACGGGACAGGCCTCCCTGCAAGGGACAAGCTCGGCTTCGTCTTTCCCGGCCCGTGCTCCTTTATCCATCAAGGCCCCTGTGGGACAGACCGCCACACAGGCGAGACAAAAACGGCATTCCGAGGCCTTTAGGCCGGGCTTCAGGGTGCCCACCCGGACCTCTCCTGTCTCGTCGAACACAAAGCCTATGGCCCCGACGCCTCTCAGGTCACGACAGGCCCGGACACATCTCGTGCACCCGATACAGAGATTATAATCCCTCACAAAGAGCGGGGCTTGATCGAGGAGGGGGACAGCCGTGGGGATCCATCGAGGCATAGCAGGGGAGATCCCCACATGATTGGCCACCCTTTGCAATTCACAACGGCCGAAGAGGTCACAACACCTTTCCTTTTCCGGTACGTGGGTGGAACACTGGGTGCGGCTGCACCCCTCCTGCTGGGCACAGGTGAGACAGGCATGGGGATGGCGGGCCAGGATGGGGATCAGATTTTGCTGTCGGGCCTTCTTGATCTCCTGGTTTTCCGTGGTGACGACCATGCCCTCCCGAACCTCATTGGTACAGGCCCTCACCAGGTCGGTCTCCCCTTCCACGGCCACCACACAAAGGTTGCAGCCTCTTGCCTTTTCATGGGGCCGGACATTATGGATCTGAATCACTCCCTGAAAGACGCTGTGGGCCGCCTCCATGCCCTCGGCCGGTGGAAGGTCGGGATGGGAGCAAAGGGCGGGGATATAGATGCCTGCCTCTCTGGCGGCTTCCAGAATGGTGGTCCCGGCCGGGACTTTCAGGGGCCGTCCGTTGATCACAAGCCTGACATGACGCATGGGTTCAAAGTCCCATCAGCTTTTCTTTTTCGTCGCCCTTCCTCTCTGGCAAAGGGCATATCCAAAAAGGGCCGCACCCACCGCCCCGGCGATCTGGGGTTCCCATGTGGTCTTCATGCGTTCAAGTCCCACCATGGGCATCAACCGGTCCATGACCCCCGGGTTCTTGCCCATACCGCCTGTGACCGCAAATTCGGGTGTCACGTCAATTTTTTCCACAAGGGAATAGATCCTCTCCGCCATGGCACGGCAATAGGCCGCAAGCACCTCTTGGACGCTTGACCCCTTTTTCAACAGTCCCAAGGCCTCGGACTTGGCATAGACCACGCACACACTGGACACGGCCGGGGGTTCTTCCTTGACCTCAAAGGAACGGCGGCCCACGTCCTCAATGGGTACCCCCACGAGGTCCGCAAAGACCTCCATGCCCCGCCCGGTTCCTGCCGCGCATTTATCATTCATCAGGAAGTTGGTGACCTTACCCTTTTCATCGCACCGAATCACCTTGATGTCCTGCCCCCCCACATCCAGGACCGTCCTCACCCGGGGGCCATAGATGAAATTGGCGCCCCTGGCGTGACAGGCGATCTCGGTCAGGGACCGATCCGCCACGGGCACATTCACCCTCCCGTATCCAGTGCCCACACAGTAATCCAACCGGTCCTCAGACATATCCACAACCTCCAGGGCGCATTTGAGGGCCTTCCGCGCGCTGTCGAACCCCGTGCGTACGTCGGCGTAAGCCAATATCTCCCCGTCCGCCATGATACACGCCTTGGAACTCACCGAGCCTACATCAATACCCGCGGTGATGAAGGTGGCCCTGCGCCGGTTCATATCCGGATTTCCCCAGCGGGTCTCCGGCCAGGACCGGGACCGGGGTTGCGCTACTTCTTCTACCATGGATTGTTCCTTTGAAAAGGCCGGAAGCCGGGTATTTCAGGCCTCTTCCGCGGCTATAAGGGCGGCGCCCGCGGCAGCACCGAATTCGGGTTCATCCGGGATATAAATCGCATCCAGGTTCAATTCCCGCTTCAACGCCTCCACCAGGGCGGAATTCCTGCCCACACCGCCCATAAGAACCATGTCTTCCTGCACACCCACCCGACGGATCATGGAGACGATGCGTCCGGCCATGGCATCATGAATGGCCTTGCTGATGTCCGCCTTTTGGGCCTTGGCATGGATCAAGCCTACCACCTCGGACTCGGCAAAGATCACGCACTGGGCATTCATGGGAATCTTCTCCCCGCTTTCCAGTGCCAGGGGCCCCATCTCTTCCAGGCCCACCTCCAGGGCCCGGGCCATGGCCTCGATAAAGGTTCCTGCACCGGCGGCACACCTCTCGTTGACCACAAAATCCACCACCTCACCCTGCTCATCCACCTTGAGGGCCCGCCCCTCTTCCGCGCCCACATCCGCCACGGTTCGGGCCGAGGGGAAGAAGTAACGGGCTCCCTTTGCCAAGGCCTTGATATGGTCGATCAAGGTGCCGGCCTTTTTGAAGGCCTCTTGGCCCGAGCCGGTGGCACAGATCCTTTCCACTTCCTTCTCCCTTAAACCGGCGCGCTTCAGGGCCGCCTCCCAGGAGTCGGTGGCGGCCTTTTCTTGATCAAAACCCGTGGGGACCTTGCCCCTGCCCATGATACACCCGTCTTTCATAATAACCGTCTTGGTGTTCCCGGCCCCATAATCAATGCCCGCAGTGATCATTTCTTATCCTCAGGCTTTCTCCAAGGCATCCCTGGTTTTCTCCGACAAGGCGCTGAGGGAAAAGGGCTTTTGAATGAAGTCCTCGGCCCCGGCGTCAAGAATGTCCTGTGCCGGCCCCTCAACGGAATAACCGCTGAATACAATCACCTTAAGATCCGGACGGGCCTTCATGAGAAGGGGATAGACCTGTCCCCCTTCCATATCCGGCAGCTTGATGTCCAACAGGGCCAAGTCGATGGGACCGTCAAAGGTCAGGGCCAAATCCACGGCATCCCTTCCGGTCTTGGCCGTCAGGACCTCATAGCCCAATCCCTCCAACATGGCCCGGGTTATATCCAGGACCATTTCCTCGTCTTCAATGACCAGGATCGACCCCTTACCTTTGACCGGACCGATTGTTATCTTTTCCTCTTCCTCCACCTCGGGTTCCACGGCCGGAAGAAAGACGGTCACCACAGTGCCCTGACCCGGTTCCGAATCCACGGAGATCCACCCGCCATGATTTCTCACAATCCCGTAGACAGCGGCCATGCCCATCCCCCGGCCCTGGAATTTGGTGGTGAAAAAGGGTTCAAATATCCCCTTTCTTGTCTCCTCATCCATGCCCTTACCGTCGTCCTCAACGGTGACACAGACATAGGAACCGGGACCCACGCCGGGATGACGGCTTGCAAAACCCGCATCCAGTTCTGTGTTTTCAGCGGCTATCCTGATCCGTCCCTCACCTTCTATGGCCTCATTGGCGTTGGCCAATATGGCGGACAGGACCATTTGTATCTGGGTGCGGTCAGCCATGATGGGGGCGATGTCTTTTGCCAATCGCGTCTCCACCCTGATGCGGGGATTGAGGTTGTGCTGGAGAATGGGAAGGCTTTGGTGGATGATTTGCTCCGCCCTCAGATAGGTGGGCTGATACCTCCCGCCCCGGGCATAGGCCAACAACTGGTCCGTCAAGCGGGACATGCGCAGACCGGATGCCTCCATGGCGTGAAAATATTTATCCCAATTACCGCCTTCGGGGAGTTCCATTTTGAGGAGATCGATGTTTCCCATGACCGCTGTCAAAGCGTTGTTGAACTCATGGGCAACGCCTCCTGCCAGCGTGCCGATGGCCTTCATCTTGTGGGCTTCTCTGAGCTGGGCCTCGAGTCTTTCCTTCTCTCTGCTCGCCCGGTCCCGCTCTATAATACGGCCCAATCTCTCGCTGACCGCGTTGATAAGCGCCCTTTCCTCTTTGAGAAAAGGCCCTTCATCCACCCCGGGTCTTTCCTCCAAATAGTATATCTCCAGAGCCCCTGCGGGTTCGCCATACACATGAATTTCACTGGATTGTTTCCAGGGGGATTGCTGGAAATTCTCTGTTTTATATTCCCTGCCCTGTAACAGGATTCTGGCACAGGCGATTTCCCGATACCGCCATGATCGGGGAATGAGATCCACGGCCCCTTGAATGATCTCATCCAGGGACAGGTCCGGGGTTGCCACAAGGCTGGAGATGCCATACAGGCAATTGAGTTCTTTGACCCTCTCTTGAAGCTCTCTTGTCTTCTCCCGTAAGGCCTCTTCGGCCCGTTTACGCTCGGTAATGTCACGGACCACACTGAGGATACCGGGCTTTCCCTGGTATTCGATTCTCCGGCTGTGGATTTCCACCGGCGCCCGAGTGCCGTCTTTTTTCTGGTGGACGGTCTCGAAGACCAACTCCCTATTTTTGTTTACGGCCTCAATCCTTTGGGGAACCAGACGGCCCTCCTGAGGGGCGTCGATATCCATGGGTGTCATCTTATAGATCTCGTCGCGGGTATAACCGTAAGCTTCGCAGGCCGCCTCGTTCACTTCAAGGAACCGGCCGGACATGTCGTGGATGAAGATGACGTCCCCGGTACTGTTGAAAAGCTCCCGGAATTTTACTTCACTCTCCCGAAGGGCCTCCTCCGCCTGTTTACGGGTGGTGATATCCAGCAAGATGCCTTCGTAGGCAATGACCTCTCCCTTGTCATTGCGCCGAATAAAGGTCCTGTCTTCCACCCACCGGGTATCACCGTCTTTACGGATAATCCGATAAGGGGTGTGATCGATAGTATCCCGCTCTGGATCAGCACTGCCCTGGTCTACCTCCCTTATGACCCGGTCAAGATCATCGGGGTGAATCACGCTTGAATAAGGGATTGCACCGGAGATGAAATCTTCCGCCCTCCACCCAAAAAGCTTTTCCGTGTTTTTAGAGGCGAACTCCACCGGCCACCCCTGGGCGTTCTTCCAGACAAAGGCCACCGCAGGGCTCCGTGTGACAATATCATTGGTCAGTTGCAGTGCCTGCCCGTCTTCGATCTTCCGCAATGCAAAACCCAGGTCGTGAGCCAGTTCCTGAAAGAGTTCCTGTTCCTCCGCGTCGTAGGCATAGGGGCCGGGGACCGATACGGAAAGAACCCCATAGGTCTTCCCTGCATGGGACAGTCGGTGG
>Ga0180432_10001349_pt1 | contig 38952 bp, 28 predicted proteins | sample SS_ome_10_FD_132414 | JGI IMG/M metagenome (GOLD analysis project Ga0180432, IMG submission 132414) | Hypersaline lake sediment archaeal communities from the Salton Sea, California, USA - SS_1_MS_2 metaG | ecosystem: Environmental > Aquatic > Non-marine Saline and Alkaline > Hypersaline >... | reverse complement strand
GCGCCTTCGTCAGACCCACGGAACCTTCTCCAACCGTGCCTTGAAGTGACCTGCGCGACCTCGCGGAAGCGCGACCCGCGGCTCACCGACTTCCGTGATGTGAGCGAGCGTCAGTCGCCGAACATCGGCCTGTTCACGTCACCATCGTTGCTGAAGCCGCGCCTTCGTCAGACTGACGGAACGTTCTCGAAGGCTGACCTGAGAAGGTCTGCGGATGCTCATTTGAGGGCGACCCGCGGCTCACCGATCCTGCGATGGACTACGAAGTCACTCTCCGAACATGGGTCCATCGACGTCACCATTGTTGTTAAAGCCGCGCCTTCACAAGATCTCCGGAACCCTCTGGAAGGTGGCCTTGAAGCGATCTGCGCGAGCTCGCTTAGGCGCACCCGCGGCTCACCAACTCCCGTGATGCGAACGAGCGTCAGCCGTCGAACATGGGTCCATCGACGTCACCATTGTTGTTAAAGCCGCGCCTCTCCCAGTACCCCTCGTACGACGGGTCGTCGGAGAACTCGATTCGCGTCAGCCACCGAATCCACTTGTAGCCCCACTTCTCCTCGGCGACCAGCTGGAACGGGAACCCATTCGCCGGGGGGAGCGGCACGTCGTTGATCCGATCGGCGATGATCAGCTCGCGTTCGAGGATGGATTCGAGCGGAAGCGACGTCGTATAGCCGTCGGCGGCGTGGAAGATGACGGTGTTCGCCCGGGGCGACGGCTCGACGTACTCGAAGAGCACGGCCAGCGGGATTCCTTCCCATAGCGCCTTCACCGACCACCCCTCGACGCAGTGGATCGTGACGAGCTTCGCCGCTCTGGGGAAGGTGGCGAGCTCGGCCAAGGTGAGTGAGGCGCTCTGCTCGACGAGCCCGTCGATCGTGAGTTCGTACGTACCGGAGTCGATCCTCTGGATCCCGCGGATCGAGTTTTCGCGGAAGTCCGCGACCGAACCGAGGCGCTCCCCTCGGTACTCGATGATCTCGACCTCCTGAACCGAGTTCTGGCCCTGTTCGCCGCCCGCGAGGGACGCGGAAAGGACGGTGAACGCGCCGAGGGCGGCAACGGCGGCTGAAACGGCGAACCGTCGAATCATTCTCTCTCCTTCTCGAACTGATGGAGTGGTTTCGAGACTACTCGGGGATCATGAAGCGGACGTGGCCCTCCGGTGAAGCGGACTTGAAGGTCCAATTTCAGGCTGGCCCGTCGTCGGCTCGTTCGATTCTGGCCGGAGTCGAAAGCGGGAGCCAATTCAGAGCCTCACAACGCCGCCGACGTGACGGGGTTCGCGGGAACGGAGCCTAGGTGGGGCGAAGGAGGGTTCCCGGCGTCACCTGTCCGTGGAGGACGAGCGCGGCCCACTGCAAGCCGACGTGATTCAGCGCTCCATGGGAGACAGAACGGCGGTGCTTCGTGGGACGTCGTTTGAGCCCGCCGACGATCAACTCGGTCTCGCCAGGCAGCCGCGACTCCTATCATAGGAACGGCCAACTGCCAACTGATCAGAAACCGCTGGATCAGCGGTCCTGTCCGCGGATTCTCACTGGCGCGGGAGACGGACCGTCGCGGGCCGGAACGTCCGCGGGTTCGCAGCTTGCGTGGCGGACCCGTGCGAGCGAAGTCGACGGACCCGAGGCGGCCGCTTCGAGGAAACTTCACATCGAGCGGCCTGTACATTAGGATGAGCCTGGAGCATGAGCCCGGGTCGAAACGTCTACAAGGAAGAGGTGGTACCCATGCTTCGGAAGCGTGTGCATCACAAGTCGGTTCGTCGATGTGTCTGCTGCGTTGTTCCGGTGCTGGTCCTCGGTTTGAGCCTGACTGGGTTTGCGGTTGCGCCTTCGGACTCACGAGACGCCGTGATCGATCTGATCTCGAGGATCGAGGGGCTTGACGCCCTTTCGATCGCCGCCAATCTGTTGGGCGAAGACCCCGCGGCATTCCTCGAGGATCCGCTCGGGGTCCTTGAGGGGAACGGATTGGTGCTTCCTGAGGGGGCAGGGGCTGCTTGGATCGACGTCGATCACTCTCAGGAACTCGGCATCGTGGCGTCCGGCGTGTTGCAGGGATCGGATGAGAGAAGCGCAATCCTCGAAGGGAACGTGTGGGAGACGGGGATCGGATTCATCTCGGCGAACAAAGCGACCGGCCTGATGCTGACGAAGCGGGTCGTCGACGGTCCGTCTCGAACGGGCGTCGGGGCCCCGGCCGCCGTCCAAGCGGATGCGACGGCACTCGACCTCTTGCCGTCCGAATGCGAGTTCTTCGCGAGCCTCGTCTTGGAGATCTCGTCTCTCGAGGCGGGAGATCCGGCGATCGGTGATTTCGTTGCCGACTTCAAGGCGTTCGCCGTCCAAAGAGCGCTCAGGGCAGGCCTTCTGGAGAACGGCGTCCGGGTCATGGTCTTCGACGCACTCGAGTTCCTGACGTGGGATACGCGGGTTGAGTTTCCCGGGGAGCCGATTGCCTTCTTGCCTCCCGAGCCCTACGATGAAGAGGGCGTGCTGGTCGCCATCGTCGGGTTGGCATCGGTGCCGGTGGCGGAAGACCCGGAGAAGACGACGGATTACGCGGTTGTGGCATTCAGCCCATAGGTGCGATCACGGAGGTAGACGCGGTTCATGACGGTGTGGAGGCGAGGTCGGCGGGAGTCGAGAGCGCCGCGGCGGCTGTTGGGTGCAGTCGCTGTGGCGCTCTGCCGTTCGGCGGTCGATCGAGTGTTTGATCCGTAAGGGGCGACGAGGAGGCGGAGTGGGATGCTCGCAGGGAGAAGACGGACTCGTTGGGCGCGGCGTATCGCGTTGTTGGTCGCAGCGGCGGTCGTCTTTCTCGTGCTTGCGCCCGCCGGGGCGCTCGCCGAGACGACGGTTGTCGATCTGAGCGACGTAGCGTTTCGAGTTCTGACCAAGACGACGTCGATCGATCTCGAAGAGGATCAGGCGACCGCGGGGGACATCGTCGAGCTGACGGTCGAGGCCGAGAAGAAGCCGAGCGCGGATCCGCAGAGCGTGCAAGTCGCGTTCTTCTACACCGAAGAGCGATCGAAGCGGCACAATCTGATCGGGGTCGCAACCACGCGGGCGATCACTGCGGACGTGACGCTCCGTCCGACGGTCTACTGGGATACGACGTTGCTGACCCCCGGGATCTACGAGATCGAGGTTTTCGAGTGGAAGGACGGCGCGCCGACGGACCCCGAAGCGAACCTCAAGGGGGAGGAGACGCTCAAGATCTTGCGGGAGGACGAGACGGTGGTCTGGCCGAGCATCGACGGGGCGCTCGGATACGAGATCCTCGGGAAGGAGGCTCTCTTCGCACCGACGCCGTGCACGCTCAACTGGACTTTCGGGCTCGATACGAACCCCCCGTTCGTCTTCACGAATCTGGGAACCCTGGATCTGCAAACCCTGTCCGTCAACGTTGAGGTGATCGTGGAGAACGATGCGTGGGACGAGCCGCAGTCTCAGGCGCTGCCCGATCCGGAGGTCGACCTTGAACCTGTCGCCGCAGGCGAGCGTGGAACGGCCACGATCACGCTGCCATACAACGATCTGTTCGACGGATCGTTTGCGGCCGTCTTCGACGCGACGCCGGCCGACGCCAACGGATTCCGGTTCATCGACTTGGACGCGGCATTCAGCATGAGCATCGGGTTCACGATCCGACCGGGCGCGAACGGGACACCGGCATTCGATCCGGACAAGATCCTCCTGCCGACGATCGAGGCCTCCTGGACCTATTCGATCTATCCGAGGATCCGGAAATTCGTCTTCCCATCTCCGGCAGCCTGCTGTGCCCCGACGATCGATGAGGAGGATGCGGCTCCGTGCCCGGCTCATGCCATCTCCGATGTCACGGTCGCTCCCGTCGTTGGGCCGAGCGGCATCGCGTACCTCGCGGCCGGAAACGCGCTGTACGAACTGACTGCCGCGGGAGGCTTCCGAATGTCGATCGACCTGGGAGCCGGCGGAGGGGTCGTCCGCCGTCCGGTCTGGGGCTACAAGCCGAGCGATCAGACGAGAACGCTGGTCTTCGTCGCGACGGCCGACGGCCGGATTCACGCTCTCGAGGGAAGCACGCTCGGCTACGAGGACGTAGGGTTCGCGTATGCGGGTTTCGACGGCGGGAACTGGGCTTCGGGGATCCTGACCCTCGATTCCGCCGACGTCGCGCAGCCACAGGTTCTTCGGAGCGAGAGCGACTTGGTCTCCTTCCTGGTCGTCGGAAGCGCCGACGGGATCTGGGCCTTCGATGCGGCGGGAAGGCTCTGGAAGGACTCGTTCAGCGGCTACGATATCGACACAGACAGCGGAATCGTGGTGGCAACGAAGAACGGGACGGATCTGCCGGGGTACGCGTTCTTCTTCGGCAAAGAGGCTTCCAATACGCAAGGGGGAACGACCGACACGCTGTACGCGGCCGACCTGACGCGATCCGTGACGACGGGGACCGTCCCCACGATCGGGGTGAAAGGGATCTACGCCGTCGCCGTGTTTGCGGGGACGCCGAGCACGCCGCTTTCGCTTCGGCGGATTGCGGGCAAGGAGTACGTCCTGTTTGGGACGGAGAACGGTGAAGTCATCGCGATCGACGCCGAAGATGCCTGGAATTCGACCGACAGCGCCGGGTTCGCGACCAACGTGAGTGTGCTGCGGTGGGAGATCGCATCCGGCGCCCAGGCGACGAAGATCGTGGGCGTCGAGATTGTCGAGCAGGCTAACGCCTACACGCTGTATGCCAACACGGCGAGGCTCCTGTATCGGGTCGAGTTGACGACGAGTCCGCTGGGCTTGGCAGCGACACCGACCGAGTTGGCGCCGAGCTTGTCGAGGAGCTCGACGATGACCTCGGCGCCGTTGATCGGAACCGGCCTCATCACAGGGGAGAACGACGAATTCGTCTTCGTTCGATACGGCGCGGAGGGGAACTCCGTCATCGCTGGGTTCGTGGTTCGTCCGGGGAGTGTGGGCGACGTGGAGATCCACGATCTTGTCGTCCGAGTGTGGGAGCTGGCGGGTGGAGTGGAGTCGATGAAGAAGAACGCGCTCTACGCGCGGTTCCGATTCCCTGTCGAAGGGGCGACGGAGCCGGTCCTCGTCTCGCCGTTCGGCCCGGGCTCCCCGCTCCGCTATCTGTACGTGGCAGGGAGCGGACCGGCCGGCGGCCTCCTGCACGGGTTGGATCTGACCACGGGGGCGGCGAGCGAGACCGCGCTCTTCCCCGAGGTGGATCTCCAAGAGGGAGCGTCGACGATTCCGGAGGGTGCGCCGAGCGGATAGGAGCGGAGTGACGCGGGAGGTTCTGGCATCGATGGGCCGCAGGGAGGGAGTTAGACGATGCTGAAGAGAGCGCTGGTTGGTGTGCTGGTTCTCGGGATAGCTTTCTCCTTTTCGCTTTCGGCGCGCGGCGAAGGGTCCAGTCCGAATTTGCGTCCGCTCGTCGAGCAAGTCTCGATCAGTTCGAGCGAGAGCTGGGGGCCGTTCGATTCTTCGACCGCGGAGGATTGTGCCGCGGTCTGTGACGGGACGACGTCGAGTATCGGCGTGTGGCCGAGTGTCGTCGTCGGAGACGTTCTCGCGTGGGACATCGTCGTCGAGAACCTCGGCGACGTGCCCGCGGAGGAATCCGTCCTTCGCGTCTCCTGGCGGCGTCAGGACAAGCAGGCCGAGTGCGGGTTTGCGCAGGCGGTGATTCCCTCCGTGCCGGCGGCGAGTGGATCGGTACCGGGCCTCTCCGAGCCGATTCGAACGCTGCTCGAGACCGAGGATCTTGTCCCCGGCTGCTACGTCGTGACGGTGGTGGTCGATTCCCGGGATCAGGTGGTCGAGTCTGCGGAGAACGACAATCGCGTAAGTGTCTGCCTGGTCGTTGCACCGGGTCTTGCGAATCTTCATCCGAGGGCGTTGATCCTCAGTCCGGCGTCCCCCGTCGAGCTCGGCGAGTCCCTCGTCGCCCGTATCGAGATCGAAAACAACGGGGGTGCGGCGGCCGGCGCCTTCACGGTGACGCTCCGGGCTTCGAATGCGGTCGATCCTGGCGATTCCACGAGCTGCCCCGCTCTCCTTCCGGCGACGGATTGCGAGGGAGAAGCCGATCGGTGCATTGCGACGATTCAAGTCGACGGACTCGATCGGGACCGGTCGACGGTGGTCGACATCCCGTTCAGTTCGATCGACGAGAGCTTGATGACCGACGCGGAGATCGACGCACTGGAGAAGGGACGAGTGACGTCCCTGTATCGCACGCTTCAGGTGGACGTCGCTCCGGCCTCGGTCCTCGGGAACGACGGAACGCCGCTGTTTGAGGAATCGACGCGCGTCGACAACGCCATCTCGACGTCGTTGAAGATCGTCCGGAATCCGGGACGGCTCTGCGAGCTGCGGGCGACGGATTTGACGATCGCTCCGAAGTCCCCCCTCGAATGGGGAGAGCAGACAGATGCGACGGTCACGATCGAGAACCAGGGTGGCCGGGCGACCGACGGGCCGGTCGATGTCCGGTTCGAATATCGGGAACGCGGGAGCACGGAGTGGAAGCGGTTCGAGCTCACGTGTCGCGGCGCTCCCGGGTGTAATGAACTGGAGGACACCGTCTCAACGACCCAGCGGCTCGACATCGAGGAAGGGTTGAACTCCGAGGACGTACGGCTGAGGCTCCGGTTCGACAACGCGTCGTCGGGGAGCGACGCGGCGGGCAACACGGGGTTCCCCCTCGACCCAGGGGAGTACGAGCTGCGCGCGGTGATCGATCCGAGGGGGCTGGAGACCGAGAGGGACGAGAATAACAACGTGATCGTCGTCGGGTTCACGATCGAGGGGGCCGAGCTCCATCCGATCGGCCTGACGCTCTCCGCGGCCTCGATCCTCCAAGGAGACGACGTGGCCGTCACCGTTCCGGTCGAGAACTCCGGTTCGAAGAACGAGGAGTACGTGACGGTCGGGTTCTTCGTTGACGGAACCCGGATGGACACCTTCTACTACGTGTCGGATTCGTCAGAGGGCCTGCAGACGAACGAGCGGTTCAGCGCAAGGGGATACATCGACACGACGGATCTTCCCGTCGGAGAGCACGTGCTGCGTGTCGTCGTCGACCCTGACGATCAGATTCCGGAAGTCGATGACGGGAACAACGAGATCTCGGTTCGCTTTCACATCGACGCCCCGGTGCCTCGGCGGCCGGAACTCGTGGTGGAGGAGGCGGATGTGCCGACAGGCTCCGGTCGATCGATCGAGGGTCCGGAGGCCATCGCGTGTACGGTCGCCAACCGCGGGAACCTGCCGGCGGAGGGGATCTCGGTCGCGTTGACCGGTCTGCTCGCAGGCGCCGACGGACGGTGTGAAGCATGGGCTCACGCGGTCGCCGAACTCGCTCCGGTTCAGCGCATCGCGCGCCTCGAACCTGGGGAGCGCGTGACGATCAGATGGGAGCCGATCGGGCTCGCGGAGCCGATCTGCCAGTTCTGCTTCGAGGTCGATGTGACGGATGAGATCGAGGAGATGGACGAGCGGAACAACTGCCTGCTGATTGGGGCTCCGATGATCACCTTCTCCGGCGGGCACGTCGACGGAGTCAACCTTCTCTGCCGGGACATCACCGTGACTGACGGTTCCAATCAGACATCGATCGTCCGCGGATGGATCCAGAACAACGGGGTCCAGGCCTCGGGAGCCTTCCAGGTCCGGTACTCGGTCGTCAGCACGAGCGGCGTCGAGCGTCAGCAGAAGATCTCGTCGTTCTCGGGCCTCGCCTCCGGGCAGTCGACCGAGTTCGGTTACAGCGTGAACACGGCTGGACTGCCGGCGGGCATTCATTACGCAACGATCGAGATCGACTCCGGCGGCGCGATCGAGGAGAGCGACGAGACGGACAACGTTTGCACGGCAGCGATGTACGTCGGCGGGACGGTGTTCCCGGAGACGGTCGACCTGCAGCCGGTGTCGGTGCGGTTCGGATCTCCGGATGCCGAGTTGGGCGCAGCGAATACGATCGAGCAGGGGCGTCGTCTCTACCTCTACGTGACGGTCCGCAACAACACACCTCTTCACACGGGCCCCTTCGTGGTCTCGTACATGCTCGACGGATCCCTTGTCGAGCGGGAGTGGCCCGGTCTCGGACCGCTCGCGGAGGGTGAGGTCGTTCTCGAGCTGCCGACGTCCGTCGTCGGTGCCCACACGCTTGGGTCGGTGATCGTCGATCCGCACAACGTGATCCAGGAGACGGACGAGACGAACAACGCGCTTGTCGAGTCCTATTCGTATGCCGTTGCAGCCACACCGACGCCCGGGCTGGTCCCGCTCGTTCCGGGGAGCGGCATCCCGCGCTGGCTCTTCGAGAATCCGATCACGGGGAATCTGATTGGGGTCTGGAGCAGCGGGGGCTTGAAGGCGTTCGACGGAGACGGCGCAACGAGCTGCGTTCTGTCGATCGGTGAGACGGTGGAGGACGTCGCCGTCTCCGGCGCGAGTTCGACGGCCTACATCGCGTCCGGGTCGACGCTCCACGTGGTCGACTTCCTGACCTGTGAACGCCTGACGACCATCACGCAGACAGAGTCGATCCGAGCGGTCGTGGCGGGGAACGCCGGCGTCGTCTACCTGGCGTTCGCCGATCGCGTGATCGGATACCGCGTGACGGCGGGGATTCCGCAGGAGATCGGCAGCGCCGAGATCAGCGGCTCCATCGTCGGGCTCCGGTTCGATGGAACGCGAAACACGCTGTACGTTCTGTCCTCGGGTGGCCTGTTCTCGGTGAACGGCCAGACGCTCGCTTCGGTCTGCTCTCGACCGGCGGCCGCGTTCGACGGAGCCCCGACGGCGCTGGTGATCGGCGAGGACGGTCTGTACGTCGGGACGAGCCAGGGTGTCGTCTATGCCCTCAGCTTCTGCAGGTATACGGGGACGACGACCACGATGGCACAGCGCTGGCGCTATCCTGCGGGGGGTTCGCTCGGCTCGGCGGTCGATTTCCTCGCCGTCGATCCGCGGGTCTTGGATCCGCTCTACGTGGTCACTGCGGACGGGCGGCTTCGTTCCGTGGACGATGACGGACTTGATCTGTGGGAGGAACCGTTCGCCGCCGGCGGGCCGATCATCGGACCGCCGACGATCGAGCAGGCGTCGGGACGGATCGCTCTGTCCGTCGGGGCAGTCCCGCCTGCGATTCTCGTGCTGACGTTGGACGGGGAGAAGGCATTCGATGTCGACCTGACCGGATACTCAGGCGGTGCACCGGCATCGCCGCCGGTCATGATCGCGGGTGTGGTGAGCACGCCTTTGGGTGTGAAATACGTGAGGGCCTACTATTTCGGGGCGGCCGATGGGATCATCTATGAGATCGAATCTCAGAGATAGGCCACGGGTAAGGACACGCGATGCAGCGGGAGGAGGCAACGAGGCGATGAAGCGAAGAGCCATCCGCGTATTGCTCCTGGCAGCGGCGACTGCGGGGCTCGCACTGTCGCTCAGCATGGGGGCCGAGAGCCTGGCGGAGTTGGTCGTCACGAAGATCGTGCTCGATCCGCCGTCGACGATTGCCCTCGGAGGGCCGGTCGACGTAACGGTCGGTGTGATGAACACCGGGACGCGCGATGCAGACGGATTCAACGTCAGTCTGTTCTATCGACGTCAAGGGGACACCGGGAGCTGGACAGAGGTGCCGAGGCCGGAGAAGGCTGAGGGGACGAGCCTGGCGGCGAGCCAGGACGCCGCGGAGGAGTACCTCTTCATCCTTCAAACTCAAGGGATGGACGTCGGGACGTACGAGCTTCGGGTCGTCGTCGATTCGACGAACCTGATCACCGAGGCGGACGAGCTGAACAACGAGTTGCGGACGGTCGTGACCATCGTGGCCTCCGCCAATCGACTTCCTGACCTACAGCCGGTCCTCCTTTCGTTCTCGCCGCAGAATCCGGGCGTGATCGAGGGTGTGCTGGAGCCGGTCGTCATCACGACGCAGATCGCGGACGTAAGCACGGACGCGCCGAACGACTCGCTGAACGTGACGATCCAGATCCTGATCGATGGAGAGGTTGTGGCGACGATCACCGACAGCATGCGCCGTGGGGAGGAATCGAACCTGCTCACGTACACGGTGCGAGAACAGGATCACCCGACGCTGGCCGCGGGATCCCACAAGGTGGTCGTCCGTGTCGATCCGGAGAACGTCCACGCGGAGCGCGACGAGCAGAACAACATCATCGAGCGGACCCTGACGTGGATTCCCTACGAGCTCTTCCCGGAGAGCCTTCGGTTCAGCAAAGCAACGGCCTACGCCGACGAGGAGATCGTCCTGACCGCCGAGATCCGGAACACGGGTGGCGTCGTCAAGAACCCGCCGGACGTCGAGGTCGCTTTCTTCGCCGGTGAAGTGCGATTTGCCACCGCGTACGCGGAAGATCTCCACGGGGGAAAGACCGGCGTCGTCACAGCTACGCTCAACCCGATGCTTGCGAAGCTCGATGCTCCGGACGTGTATGACATTCGCGTCGTCGTCGACCCGGCGAACTTGCTCGACGAGACGAACGAAGAGAACAACGTGATCGTCCGATCGCTCAGCGTCGAGCCGGCGAGGGAGAAGAAGCCCGAGCTCCATCCGGAGACGTTCGAGCTGTCTCCTGCGTCGCCACGAGAGCTCGGAAAGGTCGATACTGTCTGTCTCTCGTCCGTCATCAAGAACACGGGGCTGGCAGACGCAGCCGGCTTCTCGGCCTCCTTCGCGTATCGGCGCAAGGGGGAGCTGAAGTGGAATGAGATCGATGACGGCGGGAATCTCGCGGATCTGATCCTGCATTCGGGCGACGAGACCAAGTTGTCGGTCTGCTTGCCGCTTCAGGCGTCGGCAGTCCATCCGGCACTCGACGCGGGGATCTACGAGATGCGCGTGCTCGTCGACTCGGAGAGCGCGATCGATGAGCTCGATGACGGAAACAACGAGCTTGTCACGACGCTGACTCTTCTCGCGTCCCGAAGGCCCGATCTGATGATCTCGATCACCAGTGTCGACCCGAGTGGAGCGGTGAACAAGGGGCAGACGGCCCGCGTCACGGCGACGGTCACCAACGCAGGCCAACAGGCATCGCCCGCTTCGAGTGTAGAGTTCGGGTATTGCGAGCTCACAGCCGGCGCGACACCCCAGGCCGCTTGTCTGGGGGACTTCCTTACGCGTGCGATCCTTCCGGACGCGATTCTTCCGGTGCCGCCGCTCGAGATCGGCGAGTCCGCGACGGTTCAGGTCAACCTCGAAACGGCTCATCTGACCGGAGCGGGGCAGTATCGGATCGAGGCCGTCGTCGATCCGGACAACGCGATTGCCGAGCGGGATGAGATGATCGGTCCGGCGGTGAACAACGCCGCGGCCGTGAACCTCCTCGTCCTCGGTCCGGATCTCCTCCCGGTCGCCGGAAGCCTGCAATCGGTACCGAGCGGGACCATCGACCAGGATGAAGTCGACGAAGTTGCGTTCAGCGCGACGATTCAGAACCAGGGACCCGTAGCGGCCGGTCAGTTCTTTGTGACGTTCGAGCTGCTGAAGGTCGTCGCTGGCGCTCTCGAGCCGGTTGCGTTGAGAAGTTGTCACGACGTCGGATTCGACTGCACCGGGCTTCCGTACTTCGGCATGGTCGAAGTCCCAGGGATCGGTGCCGGCGCTGAACTTGCGGTCTCCTGCACCCTCGATCTGGCGGAGCAGGACCTCGACGAGGGCCAGTACGTGGCTCGGCTCTACGTCGACCGGTTGAGTCTCGAAGAGACCGGCGATATCGATGCCGGACTCGTCTCCGAGCACAATGAGCTAAACAACAGCACGGAGCTGATCCTGACGATCATCGGCGACGGAGAGGAAGACGAAAACGGGAACGGAGGACCGCCGCCAGGGCAGTTCCCGGAAGGGGTCGATTTGGCCGTCGACGTGGTCAACGGTCGCGCGAGCGTTACTGCCGAGGGCGTCACCGCCTACGGCGTGATCCGGAATCTCGGGATCGTCAACTCAGGCCCGTTTACGGTCCGGATCAGCGTGACGCTCCCTTCCGGAGTGACGTGTAGCCAGGAAGTGCAGACCGTGTCGGATCCGGGTCTCGAAGCCGGCGATCAGATGACGATCGGCGTTCGGTTCGCGCGGGGAGCCGATTTCCGAGAGGCCCTGGCGACCGGCGACATGGTCATGGCGAAGGCCGAGATCCTTGGGGAGGACGACGACTTGACGAACAACGTCGGCATGAGGTTGTTCACGGTCAAGGACTAGAGAAGAACGGAGCATCGGGCGTGCGGTGCCTCCTGCATGTCCGGTCCGGCTGAATCCTGCTGCAGAGAGCGGGCCACCTCGGTGGCCCGCTCTCTTCCGGTTGGCGCTCGATTGTCGCGACGGCTCGGGTGCGCTCCACTCCGGGCGGCGTTGCGTCATGTCGGCCGATCGCCGACGTGTGACCCGAGGAGGGTTTCCACGGCGACCGGTTCTCGTGTAGGATTACGGCGTGGTGCGCACAGGTCGGCTGGTAGACACTTCGTGGAAGGCGAGACGGCTCGTTCGTTTCCGGACGCTCTTGGTTCTGCTCGTTCCGCTCGTTGCCGTCGGTTGCCGATCGGGCCAAGGCCCGGCTGAGTACCTCTACAGCGAGGCGCAGGTCGACTCGGTCGAAGTCGAGCTGATCGCGATCCTTCCGGGAGGAGCGAACGCGATCGTGCGGGGAACGGTCCCCGAGGCCTGTGTTGAAGTCGACGAGATTCGTCAGGAGTACGTCGAGACGTCGCAGACCTTCGTGCTCACATTGACGACACGTCGTCCGGTTCAAACGCCGTGCATTCAAGAGGAGACGCGATTCGAAGCGACCGTTCCCCTTGCCATCGAGCGACTGCCGGACGGTATCTATACCGTCGTCGCGAACGGCGTGACGGCCACATTCAGGCTCGATCGGGACGCATTGGCTCCGATCCGCTGACCGCCCGGGCCGACGAAGGACAGATCTTGAGTCGAACCTACAAGTTGACGTTCGATCCTGCGATGGTCGATCCGCCGATCGTACCCTTGATCTGGGCTGAGGGAATCGATTCCCCGCGAGCGACGGAGGCGATGCCTGAGTTCCTGGCGAACGTCATCGAGGAGGCCTCGCGAGCGGGGGAGTCGTTCGTGCCGCAAGAGGTTCGGACGAGAGTCCGGAAGATGCTCCGGTTCGGGAAGTACAGGGCGAGCGGGAGGGGAAAGCCGGCGAGCGAGTTTCTCCTTCGCGCGGCGCTCGACTCGCGGTTTCCACTGATCAACGGGCCGGTCGATGTCAACAACGCAATCAGCCTCGCGTCGGGTTTCCCGGGATCCTTGTTCGACGCCGACTTGAGTGGCTCCGAGCTTCTCCTCCGCCACGGGCGGGAGGCAGAAGCGTACGTCTTCAATACGTCCGGGCAAACGATCGATTTGCAGGACCTGCTCCTGGTCTGCCGGAAGGTTGAGTCGGGATGGGAGCCGTGTGGGAATCCTGTCAAGGATTCCATGATGACCAAGATCGGGGGAAAGACCCGCGATGTCGTCGCCGTCCTCTACGTTCCTGCCGACGAACCGAGGGGCTCAGTCGAGGAGTGGGCGCGGCGGTATGCGCAGCTGCTCGAGGTGCACTGTGGAGCCGAGCATGTCGGCTTCGCGGTCTTCAGCGTGGACCGGTCGCCGTGACGGACCGGGACGACGGTCGCGGCGGCCGCTACGAGCGACTTCACAACCAGCTGCGCGAGCTGATCGAAGGGACGTCCCCCGGTCTCGTCTCGGCCATGTCGACGATCTGCGCCGTCCTGCACGCGAAGATGCCGCACCACTTCTGGACGGGCTTCTACTTCGTGACGGACTCCGGTGCACTTCACGTCGGGCCCTACCAAGGACCGCTCGCCTGTCAGGTTCTCGAGGGACGAGGGGTCTGCGTTCGCGCGTCGACGACGAAGCGACCGATCGTTGTTCCGGACGTTCGGTCGATCCCCGACCACGTCTCCTGTGACAAGCGATCGAGAAGCGAGATTGCGATTCCCCTCTTGCGGGACGAGAAGGTCGTCGCCGTCTTCGACGTTGACTCGGACGAGCCCGATCAGTTCAGCGAAGCCGACGTGGCGCCACTGACGCGGATCCTCTCCGTGCTGGGGCCGTTCCTCTAGCTGGGCGTTCCCTCATACCTCTGGAGCAGGCGATAAATCGCCTCGGTACCGAAATGAACGGCCGCGCACGGAATCTGCTCGTCCGCGGCGTGAATCGTCGAGAAGAAGTCGAACCCTCGCGGCAGATTCATCGGCGTGAATCCGTACGTCTGGATTCCGATTCGGGAGAAGAACCGTCCGTCGGTCGATCCCGGAAGAAGGAGGGGGACCGACGGGACCCCCGGCTCGAGTTCCTCGAGGATGCCGGCGAGCATGTCGAATTGGCTGACGTCCGGCTCACAGGGTGACGGGTCGTGCAGGAGGACGCGCAGGTCGAGAGGCTCGTCGACGAGGGCGCGAATCTCGTCGACGAGGTCCGAGGGACCGTATCCGGGAAGGAGCCGACCGTCGAGCCCGACGACGATCTCACTCGGAATGACATTCGGCCTCTCTCCGGCCCGGATCACCGTGATGTTGACCGTGTTCCTGAGGAGCGGCTCGATCGGGCGGCCGGCGTCGCCGAGGAGATCGAGGACGCGGTCCGTGAGGTGGGGGCGGAGGAGAGCGCGCAGGACCGATCCTCGCAGGCCGCCCACGTGAGTCGCGATGGACTCGATCATCGATCGGGTGACGGACGTGACATGGACCGGGGTCCGTCGCCGTTCGAGCGCTTCGATCGTCCGGGAGAGGCCGGCGACGGCCCCACCGCGCATCGGCAGAGCGCCGTGACCGGCCGGCCCACGAAGCGCCGCCTCGATCCAGCAAGGCTGCTTCTCGGCGACCTGGATTGCGTAGACCCGATGTCCGGCGATGTCGATCGGTATCCCTCCGAACTCGCCGATGGCGTGGCGGACTCCTTCGAAGAGCTCCGCGTGCTTCTCGACGAGGAATCGCGCGCCGTTGCGCCCTCCGGCCTCCTCGTCGACGAGAATGGCGAGCAGAACGTCGCCGGGTGGACGAGGGGACGACTGAGCGGCCCGGAGAAAGGCGGACGTCATCATCGCAACGCCCCCTTTCATGTCGAGGGCTCCGCGGCCCCAGACGGAGTCGTCCAGGATGTGTCCTTCGAATGGGGGATGAGTCCACGCTTGATGAGCCGTCGTCACCACGTCGACGTGTCCGTACAGGAGAAGCGGCGGAGCCGCCCCGCGGCCCGGAAGTCGTGCGAGGAGGTTCGGACGGGCCGGGTCGGCGGAGACTGTGCGACATGGGATGCCGGCCTGAGAGATCAAGTCGGCCAAGAAGGTGACGCACGCTCTTTCGTTCCCGGGTGGATTCGTCGTGTCGAATCTGATGAGCCGGGAGAGAAGGTCGACGGGGTCGGGGCTCATGGATGGGATTCTGTTTCCTTGTAGAGCCAAGCGGGAAGCGAGGCGAGGCGGGAAGTCACCGGCCTCGCTTCCCGTACCCAAGCGGAGCCGGGCAAGGAGGTTGTGCGGGCATCTTGATCTACACGTAGCTTGCCCACCCGTGTCACGTGGTGTCGGGCCCGGCTCCCTGCTCGCGGGAGGATCGATTCCTCGATCAATCCTCCGCTTCGTCGAGTGCCTCTTCGATCTCCTCGACGATCCCTTCGATTTCGTCGTTGAGCGCGTCGATCTCGTCGCGGAGCCGCGAGAGCCGCTCGACGAGGGGGTTGAGCTTCTCGACCAGATCTTTCTTTGACACGAAGGCCATCGCACCTCCCTTGGCTTTCCGGACTACGGATCCATTCCGACGTCATAGTTGATTCTAGTCGGCCTCGTCGGAAAGGCAATCGGTTGTCGCTCGGCGGTAGAATCGGCGGTACCGAATGGAAGGAGGGCCCGATGAGGAGGTCGGCCGGTCGACTGGCCGCCGCCGCGGACGGGCTGCGGGAGCTCCTCGCGCCGTGTCGTCTCTGTCCGAACGAATGCGGAATCGACCGTCTCTCCGGGGAACTCGGACGATGCGGGGTTGGATCGCTTCCGAGGGTCGCGAGCTACGGTCCGCACTTCGGAGAGGAGTCTGTGCTCGTCGGGGAGAGCGGCTCAGGGACCGTCTTCTTGTCCGGTTGCAGCCTGGAGTGCGTCTACTGTCAGAACTGGACGATCAGCCAGGCGCGCGCGGGGTCGGACCTGTCGGTACGTGACCTCGCGGAGATCTATCTGCAGCTCCAGGACGCGGGCTGCGAGAATCTCAACCTGGTGACGCCGACACACCAAACGTACGCGATCGTCGCTGCCCTCGAGATGGCCTTCGCGCGGGGTCTTCGCGTCCCGATCGTCTGGAACTGCGGCGGCTATGAGTCTACGGCGGCTCTCCGCCTTCTCGATGGAATCGTTGACATCTACATGCCGGACCTGAAGTACGCCGACTCCGAAGTCGCCCGCCGCCTCTCGGGGGTCTCGGGGTACGTCGATCGGACTCGCGAGGCCGTGCTCGAGATGCACCGGCAAGTCGGCGATCTCTTGGTCGATCGTCGCGGAGTGGCCCGAAGCGGTTTGCTCGTCCGGCATCTCGTTCTTCCCAATGACTTGGCGGGAACGGAGGGCGCGATGCAGTTCCTTGCCGAGGAGGTGTCGGTCGCCACCTACGTCAATCTGATGGACCAGTACCGGCCCTGCTATCGAGTGGACGAAGTCCCGGACCTCGCCCGTCGGACGACAAGGGCCGAGTACCTGAAAGCGGCTCGGATTGCCCGGGCCGCGGGGCTTCATCGCTTCGCGTAGAATTGCGTCGGGGACCCGCACCGGCGCGATCAAGTGGAGACTCGAGAGAGGATGACAGCGTGGTGAGATTCGAGGCGACCGTCCACGGGATCGTTCAGGGGGTTTTCTTCCGGTACAACACGAGGCTCCGTGCGGAGGGACTGGGCGTGGTCGGGACGGTCGAGAACCGGCCGGACGGGACGGTCCGCATCGTCGCCGAAGGACCACGGGAGCGGCTGGACGAGTTCCTCGCGTGGCTTCGGGTCGGTCCGGAGGCGGCCGTCGTCGATCGGGTGGACGTCACGTGGTCGGAGGCGTCCGGTGGGTACGGGGCCTTCCGGATCTTGCGGTAGCCTTCGGTTCGAGCAGGGCGTTCGCGAGTGGCCCTTCCCCGACGGTGTTCATTGTCTCCAGTGAATCCGTTGATGGAGCTCTCCCCCGTGAGTACCATCCTACACTAGGATGAGACTTCCACGTGTCGGCGAGAAAGCCGGGTTCCGAATTGAGAAGAGACTGACGCCGCGTGGGGACCAGCCGAAGGCGATCGGCGAGCTCGTTGCCGGGGTCGAAGACAGTCTCCAGTTCCAGACGCTCTTGGGGGCGACGGGGACGGGGAAGACCTTCACGATCGCTCACGTGATCGCGCGCCTGCAGCGCCCGACGCTGGTCATCGCGCACAACAAGACGTTGACTGCCCAGTTGGCGAACGAGTTCCGGGAGCTCTTCCCCGAGAACGCCGTCCACTACTTCGTGTCCTACTACGACTACTACCAGCCGGAGGCCTACATTCCGCAGACCGACACATACATCGAGAAGGATTCGTCGATCAACGATGAGATCGATCGGCTGCGGCACGCGGCGACATCGGCGCTGTTCGAGCGTCGAGACGTGATCATCGTTGCGTCGGTCTCCTGCATCTACGGACTCGGGTCGCCGGTGAGCTACTACGACATGTCCCTTGCACTGCGCACGGGCGACGCATGGGATCGGGACGACGTGATGCGGGCGATGATTGCGCTTCAGTACAACCGCAACGAGATCGGGTTTGAGAGAGGGACGTTCCGGGTTCGTGGGGATACCGTGGAGATCATTCCGGCGTACGAGGAGCGAGTCGTCCGGCTCGAGTTCTTCGGAGACGAGATCGATCGGATTGCGATCCTCGACCCGATCACGGGACACCCGATCCGCGAGGTTGCCGAGATCACGATCTATCCCGGGTCGCACTTCATCACGCCGGAGGAACAGCTGAAGCAGGCGGTCACCGGGATCGAGGAGGAGCTCGAGGAGCGGCTGGGGCGCCTTCGTCGCGAGGGGCGCCTTCTGGAAGCGCAGCGGCTCGAACAGCGCACGCGGTACGACTTGGAGATGATGCAGGAGATGGGGTACTGCTCCGGGATCGAGAACTACTCGCGTCACCTCGATGGCCGGAAGGAAGGGCAGCCCCCCTCCGTCCTGATCGACTACTTCCCGAGTGACTTCCTGCTCGTGATCGATGAGTCACACCAGACCGTTCCGCAGATCCGTGGAATGTATCACGGCGACCGATCCCGGAAGACGACGCTCGTCGACTACGGTTTCCGCCTTCCGTCGGCACTCGACAACCGGCCGCTCACGTTCTCGGAGTTCGAGGAGAGGGTCGGTCAGGTGATCTTCACGTCGGCGACGCCAGGCCCGTACGAGGGCCGGCACTCGAAGAAGGTCGTCGAGCAGATCATCCGTCCGACCGGTCTTGTCGATCCGGAGGTGGTGCTCCATCCGGTGAAGGGGCAGATCGATCACCTCCTCGGCGAGATCCGGACGGTCACCGATCGACACCACCGGGTCCTGGTCACGACGCTGACGAAGCGGATGGCCGAGGATCTGACCGAGTACCTCGTCGACCTCGGGATCCGTGCGCGGTATCTCCACTCCGAGATCGATACGTTGGATCGGATCGACATTCTCCGGGAACTCCGGCTCGGCAAGTTCGACGTGCTCGTCGGCATCAACCTCCTCCGCGAAGGGCTCGATCTTCCGGAAGTCGCGCTGGTTGCGGTCCTCGACGCGGACAAGGAAGGATTCCTTCGATCGGGGACTTCGCTGATCCAGACGATCGGGCGGGCGGCGCGGAACGTCCACGGGAAGGTGATTCTGTATGCCGACAAGCAGACCGACTCGATTGTCCACGCCGTCGAGGAGACGAACCGGGACGCGCGATCCAGGTTGCGTACAACAAGGAGCACGGGATCACGCCGCGGACGATCGAGCGCGCGGTCACCGACATCGTCCAGTCGATGATGTCATCTCAGCCCCGCCCGGTCGAGGTTCGCGAGCGGCCGAAGCCGACGACGCACACGGAGCGGGTGGCGGCGATCAAGGAGCTTGAGAGACAGATGCTGGATGCGGCGGGACATCTCGAGTTCGAACTCGCGGCGACCTTGCGAGACGAGATCCGGGAACTGAAGAAGGGGCTATGAGCGTCATCCACGTGAAGGGAGCGCGGGAGCACAACCTGAAGAACATCGACGTCGTCCTCCCGCGCGACAAGCTGATCGTCATCACCGGAATCTCCGGCTCGGGGAAGAGCTCGCTGGCTTTTGACACCATTTACGCCGAAGGACAGCGGCGATACGTCGAATCCCTCTCGGCCTTCGCCCGCCAGTTTCTCCAGCAGAAGGAGAAACCGGACGTCGACTTCATCGAGGGTCTCTCACCGGCGATCTCGATCGACCAGAAGACGAGGAGCCACAACCCGCGTTCGACCGTCGGCACGGTGACCGAGATCTACGATTACCTGCGGCTCTTGTACGCACGGATCGGGCACCCCCACTGCCCGACGTGCGGGGATCCGATCAGTCAGCAATCGGCCGAGCAGATTGTGGACGCGGTGATGGGGTTCCCGGAGGGGGCGCGGGTTCAGATCCTCGCCCCGATTGTCCGGGGACGGAAGGGCGAGTATCGGAAGACCTTCGAGGAGATTCGTCAAGAGGGGTTCACGAGGGTGCGCGTCGACGGGGTGACACGAACCCTCTACGAGGAGATCGAGCTCGCCAAGAACCGGAAGCATACGATCGAGATCGTCGTCGACCGGATCACAGTGGATGCGAACCGGCGTGGGCGCGTCGCTGACTCGGTGGAGACTGCGCTGAAGCACGGAGGAGGGTTGGTCAGCATCGTGACGGAGAGCGGCGAGGAGCACCTCTACAGCGAGCATTACGCGTGTATCCGGTGTGGGGTTAGCTATGAGGAGCTCAGCCCGCGGATGTTCTCGTTCAACAGCCCCTATGGGGCCTGCCCGGAGTGCAGCGGGCTCGGGTACCGGAAGGAGATCGATCCGGAGCTCGTCGTCGACCTGCGATTCGGGATGATGACCGGTGGCCTGATCCCGTTTGCCAACACGTCGAGTCGGTGGTTCGCAGCCCAGATGACGGCCCTTGCGGAGTGGCTCGACGTCGATCCGGAGAAGCCGCTCGGGGAGGTCCCGAAAGAGAAACTCGACGTCATCCTGTTCGGGACGGGGGGGAAGGAGATCACGTTCCACTACAAGTCGCCGAGCGGCTACGAGCGGACGATCAAGCGGCCGTTCCGTGGGATCGTCGCTTCGCTCGAGAGGTGGTATCAGGAGACGACGTCGGATCAGTGGAGACAGGAGCTGGAGCAATACCTGGCGACGCTCCCTTGCCCGGCCTGTCACGGGGCGAGGCTGAAGCCGGAGATCCTCGCCGTCACGATCGGCGGGATGAACATCCACGAGACGACGTCTCTGTCGATCCGAAGTGCCCTCACGTTCTTCGATGAGCTCGACCTGAGCGCTCGCGAGGCGATGATTGCCGAGCAGATCTTGAAAGAGATCAAGGCGCGGCTCGGGTTCATGGTGGCCGTCGGTCTCGACTATTTGACTCTCGACCGCCAAGCCGGGACCCTCGCGGGCGGAGAAGCACAGCGGATCCGTCTGGCGACGCAAATCGGAAGCCAGTTGACCGGCGTCCTCTACGTGCTCGACGAGCCGTCGATCGGACTCCACCAGCGGGACAACAGACGGTTGCTCGAAACGCTCAAGGGGCTTCGGGATCTGGGGAATACGGTGATCGTCGTCGAGCACGACGAGGAGACGATTCGCGAGAGCGATCATGTCCTCGATCTCGGCCCCGGAGCGGGCGCCCACGGCGGTTTGGTCGTGGCATCCGGGTCCCCTGAGCAGGTCGCCGAGTGCCGAGAGTCGATCACGGGGCAGTACTTGGCGGGGACCCTCCAGATTCCGGTTCCGGAGGAGCGCCGCCCAGGGAACGGGAAGCATCTCCGAGTGCTTGCGGCGGCCGAACACAATCTACGCGAGATCGACGTCGACTTCCCGCTCGGTTGCTTCGTCTGTGTGACCGGAGTCTCCGGATCGGGCAAGAGCACGCTGGTGGAGGAGGTTCTTTACCGGGCCGTCGCTCACGAGCTGCACCTGGCGGCTCGTCGTGCCGGGGCGCACGCGGGGATCGAAGGCATCGATGCGATCGACAAGGTGATCGAGATCGACCAGTCGCCGATCGGACGGACTCCGCGATCGAACCCGGCCACCTATACGAAGCTGTTCGACGACATCCGGGCGCTCCTCGCGAAGACGCCGGATGCGAAGCTGCGGGGATACGCCGCCGGGCGCTTCAGCTTCAACGTCAAGGGCGGACGCTGCGAGGCGTGCCAAGGGCAGGGACGCGAGCGGATCGAAATGCACTTCCTTCCGGACATCTATGTGCCTTGCGAGGTCTGCAAAGGGACTCGCTACAACCGGGAGACGCTCCAGGTCCGGTACAAGGGACGATCGATCGCCGACATTCTGGGAATGTCGGTCGAAGAGGCGCTCGAGTTCTTCGAGAACGTCCCGAGGATCCGACGCCGACTTCAGACGCTCTTCGACGTGGGGCTCTCGTACATCGAGCTCGGCCAGCCGGCAACGGAGCTATCGGGAGGAGAGGCGCAGCGGATCAAACTGGCCAAGGAACTCTCGCGGCGTTCGACCGGGAAGACGCTCTACATCCTCGATGAGCCGACAACCGGGCTGCATGCGGCGGACGTCCGGAAGCTCCTCGATGTTCTCCATCGGCTCGTTGATGCCGGGAACACCGTGGTCGTGATCGAGCATAACCTGGATGTCGTGAAGACGGCGGACTGGATCATCGATCTCGGCCCCGAGGGGGGGGACGGAGGGGGGACGGTCATCGCGGCCGGAACCCCCGAGGAGATCGTGACGGTGGGTACGTCATACACGGGTCAGTACCTCGCGGACGTCCTTCCCGAGTCCGTGACCTCGTCCTAGCGGAGCGGAATCGGAGAAGGAGGAGTTGTGAGAAGCCGCAGTGTCTGGTCGGTCCTGATTCTTGCCCTATGTGTCGTCGCGCCGCCGGCCCTTGGACGCACGTACGTCGCCTACCACGATTCGACGGAGGGGCACAACACGGCGCTCGTCCTGACGAACGTCGCCAATGAATCGGTTTCGGTGGAGGTCATCGCGTACGATTCCGCCGGAACGCCGATCGCGTCGACCGAGGTGAATCTCTCGGGATTCGCGTCCGAGGCGATCTTCCTCGAAGAGCTGGTCGAAGAGGCGTCCGGCCTCGCATGGGGACTCGTCTCCGCGGAGACCGAGGGACGAATCGCGCTCGCGTCGTGGGTCGGTGTAGACGGGGCGTGGCTGTCGATCGAGAATACGTCGGTTCCTTTGACCTTGCCGGAGACGTATGACGTCTCCGGGTACTGGATCACGACCAACTACGCCAACACGGCGAGCCGGTCGACGGCGCTGTCGTTGGTGAACCCCTTCGATGCTCAGGCGGCGGGGAAGATCTACGTCTACAATGCCGAGGGCGAAGCGCAGGCTGCTCTTCCGTTCGAACTGGAGCCGAGAACCTCGGCGTTCGTCCTGCTGAGCGAAGAGCTCGACATGGGGAGCACGATGTGGGGGATGGTCGACGTTTCCTGCGATGCGCCGATCCTTCTCGTGGCCGAGTATCTTGACGCTGCGGGGAACCTGATCGACATCGACGTCGTCACGAGCTTCTACCTGGTTGTGCCGTAGACGGTCGTTAGTAGCAGGTTGTGGTCCCGATCGAGGCATTCGCCGTCGCGGTGTCCGTTCCTCCGGCTTCATCGGTCACGGTCAGGGTGACGCGGAACGCTCCGGTTCGTGTGAACGTGTGCGTCACGCGTTGTCCGATCGCCGTCTCGCCGTCGCCGAAGTCCCAGTAGTAGCTGCGGATCGTCCCGACGCCGGCCCGGCTCGCGCGGCCGTCGAACGTGATCGGCTGGTCGACGGTCCCTCCGGAGCAGGAGAAGGGGTTCGGCCATGCCTCGATGATTGCGATCGGATCGGGGTCGCCGCCTCCGCAGGTCGAGTCGTCAGCACATTTGCTTTGCCCGGGGAGGACGTTGATCCCGATGTGCGCCTCAGCAGTCGCCCCTTCGTCGTCGGTCAACGTGAGGGTGACCACGTGATACCCTCCGGACGCGAACGTGTGGCGCACGCTTTCCCCTTCGGCGGTGATCTCGTCCCCGAAGTCCCAGTGGTAGCTCACGATCGTTCCGTCCGGATCGTAGGATGTCGATCCGTCGAAGAAGACCTCGCGTCCGGGCAAAGGGCTCTCGGAGCTGGCCATGATCTGCGCCACCGGCGGTGGGTTCGTGACCACGATGGCGATGCGCTGTGAGTCCGTCGTCCCTTCGTCATCGATGACGGTGAGCGTCGCCAGGTACGTCCCGGCGTGCGGGTACGTATGTTCGCATGCGGAGGCGCGCATCGGATCACGGTTCTCGGGATTGCCGAAGTCCCAGTGGTATTCGACGATCGAACCGTCATCGTGGGAGTAATGCGCGTCGAACGAGACGGTCAGCGGGGCGGCTCCCTCGTCCGGTTTCACGTCGATCACGGCATGGGGGGCTTGGTTGACGAAGTCGCCCATGATCGTGTCGAAGATGCATCCCGAGAGGAAGAGCGGGCTGAGAATCAAGGCGCAGACGACGAGGCGCTTCATTGGCAGGTCCCTCCTCCGCAGTCCCACGGAACATCGCCGGTGATATCGGCGTTGCATGGTGGGCCACCGCGCACGTCGAGCTCTTCTTGGTACGTCGACACGCCTCCGTCATTGTCGGTCACCGTCAGGATGATCTTGTAGGTCCCCGCATAGAGGAACTCATGCGTTACCGTGGGGCCGCTGCCCGTCGCCGGCGTGCCGTCGTTCAGCCGGTAGCCGAAGTACCACTCGTACGCCACGATCGATCCGTCGTCGGAGCAGAACTCCTCGGCGTCGAACGTGATCGTCTCGCTGCATGAGACGAAGTAAACACCTTCCATGTTGCTCTTCGGGGTGTAGCTGAACCCGGCCGTCGGAGGCGGGTTCAGTGCGTTGATCGTCATCTTCGCCTCGGTCGAGAGGCCGCTCTCGTCCACGACGATCAGCCGTGCCTCGTACGTCCCGTCTTCCATGTACGTGTGCTCGACCAGCGGCCCCGTCTCGGACGCCCCGTCGCCGAATGTCCACAAGTACGAGACGATCGTCCCGTTGGACGCGTAGGAGAGGGTTCCGTCGAACGCAACGGTGAATGGGATCTCGTCTTGCGTCTGCGTCGCCGTGAACAACGCCTGGGGTTGTGTGCGTCGCAGACATCCGGAGAGCGAGGCGACGGCGAGGAGGGCCGTGCCGAGTAGGAGGATGAGTCGTGCCGTCTTCATCGCGTCACTCCTTTTCATCGTTGAGAGAGAGGTCGATGTTGAGAGAAATGGTCAGCCGAACCGTGATTCCGTCGAGATCGATCGCCTCGGGCGTTCCATCTCCATCGAGGTCGAGCTGGGCCCCTTCGCGATTGGCGACCGAGTCGATGGTCGCCGCCCGATAGGAGACGGAGGATCCGATGATGAACCACTCGGCGATCGGGTACGAGAGACAGAGGCCGAGCTCGAACCCGATGGTGCTTCCCGTGTACCGGCTTTCGCCTTCCGGAGGGACTCCGGAGATCGCATCGGGGTACTCGCTCGGGATCTCGAAGAGGACTGATCCGTCCCAAATGGCGTAGGTGTAAGCGACTCCGCCGTCGACGGCGAGCCGAAGCCCCGCGTCGAGGAACGTCGCTCGTCCTCCGAGTGTGACACTAACCGACGTCAGGCCGAAGGCCGCGTCGATCGTCGAGATGTCGCTCCCCTCGAAGAATCCGATCGTCGAGGAGGTGGAGCGAGCGTACTCGACGGCCGCGCCGACGCCGAACCAGTCGATCAGCCAGAATCGTTCGCCAGCGCAGAAGGAGAGACCGCTGACCATCGGGTCGAGCGGGTCGACCGCCCCGGAGACATCGGGATGGACGTCGAACGTCTCGTTAAGATGTGCAATCAGTGTGTTGAAGACGCCGATCGACGCGTTGATGTCGGCGAGGACCGTTGCGTTCGGGCCCGCACCGAACGAAATCTCCAGCGGTCCCGCACTCGCGGCCGCGCCGACGAGGAGAGTCGCGATCAGCAGAGTCGCTAGCCCCTTCATCGTTCCCCCTTACTCGTGACGACTGCTTGGGGACGGCGGCCCGAATTCGCTGGGCCGCGGTCACCACCCGGTAACACGACGATAGGGGATGATTTCTCCTCGGCGTAGCGCGTTGAGGGTTTCGAAGTCCGACGTGATTCAGCCGCCGGCAGGACTCATGTCTCGCAGACCGCGGACCGGAGGGCGTCGAGGGCGGTCTCGATGTCCGGAGCGGATACATCGAGGTGCGTCACCATCCGCAGTTGCCGTCGATCGGCCCCGAGCGGAATGGCCAGCACGTTCCTCCGGCGGAGTCGCGCGGTCAGTTCGATGGCGTCGAACGACGGGTCGTCAACGGTTACGTAGACGAGGTTCGTTCTCGCCGAGGGTTCGAACGTGGTATACGTGCTCGTCAATCCCGAGATCTCATGGATTCCTTCGGCCAGACGTCGCGCGTTGGCGTGATCCTCGGCCAAGCGGTCGACGTGGTGGTCGAGTGCGTAGAGACCCGCAGCGGCGAGGAGGCCGACCTGACGCATCCCACCCCCGACGAGATTCCTCATCCTCCGGGCTCTTGCGATGAAGGAGCTGCTTCCGCAGAGGACCGAGCCGACCGGTGCGCCGAGCCCTTTCGACAGGCAGACCATCACGGAATCGGCCGATCGTGCCAGATCGGCGACATCGACGCCGAGCGCGATCGACGCGTTGAACAACCTGGCCCCGTCGAGGTGGAGGGCGAGACCCTGCTCCCGGACGAACGAGGCGATTCGATCGCAGTATGCGACGGAGAGGGCAATCCCTCCGCATCGATTGTGGGTGTTCTCCAGGCAGAGCAACCGGGTCGGCGGTTGGTGCGGGTCGTCGGCGTCTCGGACAGCGTGTGCAATCGCACCGGGATCGAGCGTGCCGTCCGGCTCGTTTGCCACTACGTGAGGGTGGATTCCACCGAGGGCCGCCGAGCCGCCGGCTTCATAGAGGAAGGTGTGGGAAAGGTGGCCGAGGATGATCTCGTCACCGCGACCGGCGTGCGCCAGCATCGCAATCAGGTTTCCCATCGTCCCGCTTGCGACGAAGAGGCCGGCCTCTTTGTCGAGGAGGTCGGCCAGCCGCTCCTCGAGGGTGCGAACGGTCGGATCCTCGCCGAATACGTCGTCTCCGACGGCAGCCTCGGAGATCGCTCGGCGCATCCCGTCGGTCGGCCGCGTCACCGTGTCGCTTCGAAGGTCGATCACCCGCATCGTCTCTCCTTTTCTCGACGCTCCCTGCCTGCTTCCGTCACCGGTCACCTTCGGGCCACCCGGAGGCTCCGACGAGCGGGACGAATCGGCACAACCCCAGATCCTCCTCCCTCGGTCCGGCCCGTTCAACTGTCAATCGGACCAGGCGCTGGGTCGTCCGGCCTCCGACGGGGGCGACGAGGATTCCCCCTTCTTCGATCTGCTCGAGAAGGGCCCGGGGGATCGACGGCAGGCTCCCCGTTGCGAGGATTCGATCGAACGGAGCCCCGGAGGGGAGGCCGGCGCTGCCGTCTCCTTGAACCAGATGCACGTTCTCGACTCGCTGCGTTGCGAGCCGTGCCCGAGCCTCCTCGAGGAGGACCGGGGAGCGCTCGACGCTCCAGACTCTCGCGCCCATCGCGGCCAAGACGGCGGTCTGATACCCCGATCCGGTCCCGAGCTCAAGCACACGCTCCTCGCCGCGAAGCCGGATCGCCTCGGTCATCAACGCCACAATGTACGGTTGTGAGATCGTCTGGCCCTCGCCGATCGGCAGCGGGCAGTCGGCATAGGCTTGACGCGCCCATGAGGCGGGAACGAATTCGTGTCGCGGAACGCGAAGCATCGCCGCAAGGACTCGCTCGTCACGGATGCCTCGCCGGCGAAGCTGATGTTCGACCATCCGACGCCGCGCTTTCCCGCTTCGATCCTCCCGATTCGGCGTGTTCACGCCCCATTGTAGACGGAGAAGACAGGGTCAGTCGGTGATCGGCTCCTCGAAGTAGTCCCGGATGATCTCTCGCGCGCGCGAAAGGTCTTGCGTGCGGACCATGATCCGCACGTCGGCCAGTCCGTCGAAGTTCACCGGGAGGATCGCGGGCGGGACGTGCGACACGAGGTTGGCAGGGATCCCGAAGTCCTCGAGAAGGCTGCGGATCATCTGCGCTTTCGGATCGCCTGACGCGATGTGACAGAGGACCAAATCCTGTTCCATCGTTTCCTCCCTTCTGTCGAGCGTGTAGTGAACGATCGTGATGCACTGGCTCGCGTGGAGGGCTCGCCCGCCGAGGGACACGCGAGGGAGGGCCGCGAGTTCGTCCTCCTCTTCATCCGTGAAGTCGACATGATCGGAGAGGATGAACGCCGGATCGTCGGGGAACGAGAATCCGTCGATCGGCTCACCTCGTTCGTGAAGAACGATCGGGCTTGCGCCCAATGGGTAGAGACGATCGAGGGCTTCGGCAAGGGACCTCCGTGTGACGTAGATCCCCGAGGTGCTTTCGACTTCCCCGCTTCCGAGTGCTTCGAGAGCCCGCTTGATCAGCGCGGCCGTGGAACGTTCATCGGGGTTCAGATGTTTCACCGTCTTACCGACGATCCTGATCTGTACGGTGTTCCGCAGGAGGAGGATCGTCTCGACATCCCGACGGATCCCGTGAGAAAGGAAGAACGAGGCGCCGATCGCTCGGCAGAGGACGTCGAGCCTGCCGGCCCCTCCCGGGAGGTCGTTGAGTGTGAAGTCCGGCTCGATCGGGGCCTTGTGTCCGAGGATGAGGAATCGTCGCATGATCGAACGAGTCTACCGGCGCGTGCGCGTCGAGAGCAAGGTCTCGCTGGCGCTCGGCGGAGCATCGCGTCATCGCGATCTGTCGTCGGTCGACGGGACGTTCGATGACCGGTGGGGTGACCGGTTTCCGTTCCGTGGCGGTCGTTCAGCGTGGAGCGCGTCCCCCCTTCGTTCTAGAGTCGTTTCGACGTGACCACGAGGAAGTGGAACGAGTCATCCTGCGAGAGGATGCGGGAATGAGGGGGAGTATACGGTGAACGCTCGAATGTGGGTGTTGGTCGTCGTCTGTCTGCTCGGTTGCGCTGGAGGGGCGGCGGGAAGCGAGTGGTTCACGGGAAGCTGGGCGGCAGAGATCTCTCTTTCCCCGCAGCAGACGATGCCCTTTTCCGGCTTCCAGTCGACGCTCGATGTCGGGATCCAGCTCGACTTCTTAACGCTCTCGAGCGTTTCGGATTTCATCTTCGACGGGTGGCTGTGGCAAGGGTTCGATCTTGAAGCGGCTCTGGGTCCGGTAAGCTTCTCGAGCCAGCTTCTCTTCGAACCTCAATCGGGCGAGTTCCTGTACGCGCAAGGGAAGCTCGGGATTGAGATCCCGCCGATCACGCTCTCGATCTACGGAGCGATGGTCGGGGCGACGCAGTCCGAGTCCGCCAACTACGGGTACGTCTTCGATATCTATGGCGAGATCATCGGCGGATGCATCACGTTCCAGAGTTCGACGTTCATGAGCGCCGACTTGTCGGGGATCACGTTCACGGCCACCGGCGTTCAGACCGACTCGTCACTGGTCAGCAAGACGTTCCTGACCGATCCGACGATCGACACCGTCCCCGTCGTCTTCTGCGGTCAAGAGATCACGTTCACGGCGCAGGCGTTCAACTGCACCGAGTTGACGAGTGTGACGACCTTCTCCAAGAACGGCTTTGAGAGCGAGGAGCTTGAACTCGCCTTCATCAACCTGTTCGGGATGCCGTTCAGCCTGACGCTCGACTTCGTCTACACTCTCGAGGAGAAGAGCTACTCGTTCACGCCGTCGTTGGAAAGCGGCTTCGGGTGTATCACTGTCTACACGAACCTCGTGCAAAGCGGAAGCACGATCACCGGACTCGACATCTACGGAATCGCCTTCGAGGTGTCGATCGGAAACGGAACGCTGCGCAGCGTCTCGAACTTGGACACAACGCAGTACGTGATCACGACGCCCACGTTCGGCTTCGGCGTCGAGCCGCTGAGCGAGGCGCTCGCCGAGGGCCACGTGTACTACCCGCAAGAGTACTGGGAGATCGTATCCTTGACCGTGGATGTTCCGCCGATCGGGTGCGGGTTCTCCTTCTCGGTGGACACGTTCTTCAGCGATTCGACCGGGCTTCTGTTCGACTGGGCGCGTAGCACGATGGGAGTGACCCTCGCGCTCGGCGCCTCGGTGCGGACGTCGAGTTCGATCACCATCGACACGACCGGGTTCAGCGAATGGACCCTGTCGGTCGAGTTGATCTGGTAGACGCCGGACCACAAGACGCTCCGAAGAACGCCCTCCACGCGGGGGTCATGTTCCGGCTCACGCCAATTGCGGCTCGACTGCCGCCTTGCCGGACTCACCTGAAGCGAATCCGGCTTCCGCCTTCGCTTCGCCGAGCGATCTCCACCTGCTAGACTCTGACTCAATGAGGTACTGAGCGATGAGAGGTGGAGAGATGGAATACCCGCGGATTCGGCTTCTGTGTGCCCTGTTCCTCGCGTTGTCGATCGGAGGTGTCGCGCTGTGTTCGCAGTCCGGCGATCAAGGAGAGTCCGAACCGCTCGCCCTGCTCGCTGACCTGTACTCGGATGCCGAGCAGCTCGTTGAGGATGAGCAATGGGACGAGGCGAGGGCGGCCTGCGAAGAAGCCTTCCAGGCGATCGATGACCTACCGACGGAGGATGCCTCGATGCGTTGGTCGGCGCGGTTCTTGCTCCTCGAGGCGACCGCGTTCGTCCACCTCGGAAGCCGCGATGCCGCTTTAGAAGATGCGGAGACGGCGCTGACGATCGGGGAGGCTCTTGAGGATCCGTCGATCATGGCCCGGAGTCTGTATCTGATCGCTGCGTGTTTCGTCTCGACGGGTCGGGTGGCGGAGGCTGCAGCCCCCCTCGAGGATGCGATTGTGCGGAGCGAAGAGGGGGGAGACCAGGAGACGCGGGCGCAGAGCACGTATCTTCTCGGCCAGGTCCAGGCTGCGCTCGCCAGGGCGGAGTACGCCACCTCGGACTTCCACTCCGCCATCGAGGGCGCGGAGGCGGCTGTCGAGCTGCTGGTCGCTTCCGCGTCGATGTTCGACGATCTCGGCCACGGGGAGCGTGCCCGCGCTGCGCATCGCTATGCCGCGAATGCTTGGATCGTGGTCGGGAACTCCTACGAGGGGCTCGCGAGGCCGGATCCGACGCAACACGAGCCGGCGATCGACGCCTACGAAGAGGCCATCCTCGCGTTCGAATGCGCCGGGGACAGCGAGGGGCTCTGGAAGATCCGGGATCATCTCGGCACGCTCCTCACGCTGATCCCGGAGGTCGACTACAGCACAGCGCTCGCTCATCACCGGGAAGCGTGCGAGATCGCGAAGGCGCTGGACGATCCGCTGAAGCTCGTGGAGTCGTGGATCGGTATCGCGGACTGCTCGATTCACCTTGGGTTGTATGACGACGCCCGAGGGGCCGTGAGCGAGGGAACGGAGGCTCTCTCGAGACTCATCGGGGGATCCCGCGAGGCGCTCAGTGCTGAGGCGCTGCTCTCCGACCTGGCTGGCTGGATTGCCTTCCATACGGCCGGGTACATGGAGGCCGTCGCCGCCTTCGAGGCGGCGTACGAAGTGGCTGGAGGACTTGGGGATGCTACGAGATGTGCAAGGGCGGAGTACGGACTTGCCTGGTGCTACCAGGCTCTGGCTGACTACGAGCGTGCGGTTCAAGCATTCCAGAATGTGAGAGATCTGATCGAGAGGGTCGCCGAGGCGGCCGGCGGTACCCCACGGGAGCTTGCTCCCGCGTACGCCGACCTTCACAACGGTCTTGGCATCTGCCTCATGGAGAACGGAGACTATGACGAGGCGAGGGTGGAGCTCGCTCAGGGGGTGAGGATCAGCGAACGGCTCTTCTACGCCGAGGCTCAGGCGAACGCCTACGCGAATCTCGGCGTTCTGCAAATGCGGATAGGCGAGTACGGGGCGGCGATCTCGACGCACGAGATCGGTCTGAGCCTTGCAGCATCGTACGATCTCGGACGCTTGGTCGCGGCGAATCACAACCATCTGGGCATGTGCCATACGGCGATGGCGGACTCGGGTACGACCGACGGCTCTGCGTACGCAATTGCGGAGGACCATCATCGAGTGGCGCTGGATCTTGCGCAGGCAGGAACTGAAGAGCATTGGCGCGCTGCCTGGGGGCTCGGACGGGCCCTCCGCGGACAAGGCCGCTACGACGAAGCCCGGGCTTCGTACGATCGTGCAATCGACGCGGTCGAAAGGATCCGGTCGCGGATCACGGTCGACACGCTGTCGCACTCCTACTTCGCCAGCATCGTCGACCTTTATTCGGAGTATCTCGAGCTCCTGTACGAAATGGGCGAGCGTGAGTCGATGCTGTGGGTTGCCGAGCGTGCGCGCGCCAGGAGCTTCCTCGACGTGTTGAGTCACGGAGGCGTCACGATCGAGAGCGGGATCGAGGGCATCTCCGCGTTGGGGGACGTCGACGCCGCGTCGATCCGAGACTTGATCGACGAAGTCCCCGACGTGCTGACCGGCGACGAAGCAGTCTTCGTCTACGCGTGGGGGACTGACCACCTCTTCCACTGGTTGGTTACCGCAGACGGCGGCGTTGAGGGACCGATCGCGCAGGATCTCGCGTACGGGGAGGCACTCGAACGGATCTACGCCTTTCGGAGCCGCATGGAGGGGGAGCTCTCGTCGATCCTGGAGTCGGAGACCGTGCGTGCGGATCTCGGTTTCCTTCACAGCCTTCTGATCGAGCCGACGGAGACCCTCTCGGGCGCTCTCGGTACCTGGGTCTTCGTTCCGTCGGGGCCCTTGTGGTACGTTCCCTTCTCGGCCCTTCTGCCGAGTCAAAGCGAAGGACACGTCGTCGAGCGTCACGCCGTCGCGTACGCTCCCTCGCTCGCTTCGCTCCCGAGCCTCCTTTCACGCGAAGTCGATGAGAGCGAGATGTCGTCCGGACGAACGTTGGCGTTTGCGAACCCGACTGTTCATGGGATGCCGACCCTCGGTGCGGATCTGATCGTTGCTATGGAGGGGTTCGTCGACTCGACGGAGGGGGGCGATCTCTACACTCGGGAGGACGCTACCGAGGAGCGGTTTGCGGCCGCCTTCCCGAAGGCCGACGAGGCGTCCGGATACGACATCGTGGCGTTCATTTGTCACGGCGTCTTCCGATACGGGAACCCGCTCTTCTCGTATCTTGCCCTTTGCCCGACCGAGGTCGCCGATGGGATGCTCCAAGCGCGCGAGATCCTCACGATGGATCTCGACCAGGCCGACCTGGTGCTCACGGCAGCTTGCGAGACCTTCCTCACGTCGGTCGAGTCCCGAGGGGGGGATACGGCGGGCATCGGCCTCGAGCGGAGCGATCGGGAGATCCTCGACATCCTGCGCGGCCTGATGGAAGGGGATGAGATCGTCGGGCTTTCGCGGTCGTTCCTCCTGGCGGGGGCGGACTCCGTGGTGGCGACGCAGTGGCTCCTCTACGTTCCGACGGCGAGGCGGTTCCTCCCGATGTTCGGCGACGGACTCGCCGAAGGCGTCCCGAAGGCCGAAGCGCTTCGACAGGCGCAATGCCAGCTGCTCGCAGACGACCCGGAGATGCGCGAGCGCCCCTTCGAGTGGGCTTCGTTCGTGCTCATCGGTGATTGGCGATGAGCGGCCGAATGGATTGACCGGGTAGGACCGATCAGGCGACGCGGCCCTGTCGCCTTCCCCTGCGCCGGCTACTCGACGAACGCGCCCTGCAGTTGCCTGGCAATCCGGTCCGGAAGGGTGATGCGCTCCGGCTCGGACAGTCGCTCCTCGACCTCGACGGCGAGTCGGTCGAGAAGGGATTCGGTCGGCTGTGACGGGGCGAGGGACCGGCGCTCGATGTACCGCGGCGGCAGGTAGAGCGAATCCCGGAAGTGTGCGGCGGTGTGCGGATGCTTCAGGTAGATCGTCGGTCCTTCACCACGGATGCTCGCCCGTGCGACGTCGTCGATTGGGCGGACGGCCAAGCGCTCCTCCGTTGTCTCGATCTGTCGCCACATCCGACGAACCCGGCCGATCATCTCGTGAGTCAGGACGACGAACCGTGCATCGTAGAGGGATCCGTACGCAAGGAATCCGACGTCATGGGCGAGGGTCGCCCCCGACTGGTGAGCGATCAGGATGGACTGGAACGCTTCCTCTCCCGCCTGGGCATCGAGCCGGTGCGCGTCGGTGCAGCCGGCGCCTCCCCACGACGGGAGGTCGTAGAAGCGTCCGAGATCCGCATAGGCCGCGGTCGTCATGGCGCACTCCGGAGACCCGTAGCAAACGATCGAGCTCCTCATGTCCGTCGCCCAGGTGTTTGCGCCGAAGACGAAGCCGGCCCCCGGGTATTTCGTCTGCAGCAAGACGAGTGCCGCAAGCGACTCGGCCGTCCCTTGAGCGAGTCCGCCTTCGATCGTCACGGGCCCGCCGCCTCCGAGATTCGAGCTGGTGACTCCCATCGTGGGGATACCCTTCTCACCGCAGTACCAGATGCGATCGACGATGTCCTCCTCGAAGCGGAACGGCGATTCCGGTTCGATGTACGTGATGAAGAACGGTTTCTCTCGGAATGCGTCGGCGCTACCGGCGACGAGGAGTGCCATCTCATACGGAGTCTCCAGATCGGCCAGACACGTGGAGGTCGCGATGATCGGTTTGGTCGAATGCAAGAGCATCTCACGAAAGACGGCGGGGTAGATCCGGCTGGCGGCGACATCTTCGGGAAGCCCCATCGACATCACGAAATCGTACTCCGGGAGCCCCTCGACGATCCGGACGTTGTCAACGACGTCTTGGAGCTTGGCACGCCTCGTCTCGCCGCTTTCGCGATCGACTACGTAGAGGGAGTCCGAGCCAGGCCCGAAGTACGTGCTGTCGATTCGAAGCGGAACCTCCTTGGTGCCGGTCTGATCGAACCAGGGAACCGTCGATGGGGCACGGGCCACCGCGTCCTCGACCATCCCCTGCGACAGCAAGACCCGGCCGTCGGCATCCTCGCTCGCTCCACCTTCCAGAAGGAGGCGTTTGGCCTCCGGATGCGGCAGATGGATCCCGGTCTGAGCCAACAGGTGGAGCGCGGCGCTGTGGATTCGCTTGACATCGTCTTCGGTGAGAACGGCAATCGGCGCGAGTCTGGTCACGTGGTTTCCTCCCCCTTTCGATCTTCCGGTTCGACAGGCTAGACGAGAGACACGGCGAGTTTGACGGCGCTCGCCGCGTCGGGCGCGTATCCGTCGGCGCCGATCTCGTCGGCGAACTCTTGGGTCACGGGAGCTCCGCCGATGATCACCTTGACCGAGTCACGAAGCCCCTCGTTGCTCAGGGCCTCGATGACGGACGGCATGTTGGTCATCGTTGTGGTCAGAAGAGCCGACATCGCCACGATGTGCGGACTCACATCTCGGACGGCCTGGACGAACGCGTCGGCCGTCACTTCGACGCCGAGGTTCGTCACTTCGAACCCCGCGCCCTCGAGCATCATCGTGACGAGGTCCTTTCCGATGTCATGAAGGTCCCCCTCGACAGTCCCGATGACAATCCGTCCCCGAGGTTCGACTCCGGCGTCTGCCAGGAGGGGCTTCAGCGTCGCCATCGCCCCTTTCATCGCTTCGGCCGAGATCAGCATCTCCGGGACGTACCGGTCCCCTCGCTCGTATTCCTCCCCGACGACGTCCATCGCCGGAGTGAGGGCCAAATCGAGGATCTCCTTCGGTTCTCTGCCGGCCGCGAGGGCGGCCTCCGTCTCCTGTACGACCTTCTGGCGATCTCCCGCAAGAACCGCCTCTCTGATGGATTCGATCATCCGGTGCTCCTCCTTGCCAAACGCCTACGTTCGATCCGATTCGGGGACTCGCTTTGCCTCGCTCTCGACGAGCTCGTTTGCCACCTCCTCCTTACGCGCGCCGGGGTTCCGGCAGCTCGAAACGGCCGCGCGCCTGCCGGTCGACGTCGGGTGGGATGAAGTCCTTCCGCTCGCGCGCGAGGATTCCTTTCGCGATGCTTTTCGCCCGTTCTCTGGCCTCGGGCGAGCCGGCCGCCTCCCACGCCGCGCGGCCCCGCCGATCGGAGAGGGTCGGCGCGAAGTACTCGCTCGTCCGGATGTAACGCAGGGTATGAGGCTGTGTGAGGAAATTTCCTCCCGGGCCGACGACGTCGATCACGTCCTCGGCGAGCGTCTCCGCCGACACGTCGATCCCTCGGAGGGCTCTTAGTGCCATTCCATTGATCTCGTTGTCGATCACGTATTGCTCGTAGGCGACGGCGAGCATCGACTCGAGCATTCCGGCTGCGTGGTGGATGTAGTTGCCGCCGGCCAGGGCCAGCAGGAGGATGTTCATCCCTTTCTCGTAGCCCGCTTGGGCATCGGGGGCTTTCGAGTCGGTCAGCCCAGCGTCGGAGTAGATCGGGACACGGATGAGGTGAGCGAGCTGTACACAGGCAGCGTTCAGTAGGGCCGATTCGATCGCTCCGCCGGCGTACCCCATCGTGTGGAAGTCGGCGATCGCGGGAACGGGACCGTAGAGCACGGGGGCACCGCGTCGGATCGATTGAGCGAGTACGATCCCCGAGAGCTGCTCGGCATGCACCTGAGCGAGAAGACCTGCGAGGGTCGCGGGCGCTGTCGAGCCGGCGATCGGGGCGGACGACAGGGCGACCGGGATCCCCCGCTCGGTCACAGCGGCCAGCACGTTCGTGGCTCTGTCGTCGAGCGTCAGCGGGCTGACCATCCACGACGTGACGAACGAGATGATCGGTCGCTCGACGAGGGCTTCCTCGCCGCCGGCGACGATGCTGGCGAGCTCGATCGCATCCCGGGCCGTCTCCGGCGAAGATGCGGAGCCCATGACGTGTTTCGTGGTGTTCGCAAGGCAGGTGTAGAACTTCCACAGGTCGAGGGACTCCTGGGGCACATCGCGGGCCACGACCGGGCGGAGGAAGAAGTGGATGTTGTCGAGATGCTCGACGAGCCATGCGATGTCGGCAAGATCACTCAGTCTTGGTTCCCGGGGGTGCCCAGACTCGAGATCGAGAATGCGGATCGCTGCCCCACCCGTCCCCAAGTGGACACGCACTCCGCCGAGGTCGAGCGTCGGAGCCTCCCCACGTCCGTAGAGGACGACTCGATCGGGCGTCGCGGCGAGAGCGTCATCGATGATGCCCTCCGAAAGGCGGACCCGGTCGTCGGCCGATACGCTCGCTCCGGCTCCGGCGAGCATCTCGCGGATCTTCGCATCGCCGACGTGAATCCCGGTTTTGGAGAGAATCGCCCGAGCAGCTCGGTCGATCTCGCGAAGCGCGCTCTTCGAGAGAATCCGAACCTTCCCTCCCAGTGCGGAGCGAGCGTCCATCACACCTCCGACCCGATCATCGCATAGATGTAGCAATCCCTACGAGCAAGGACGTCCTGTATCATTTCCTGCTGCGATTCTACCGACAGCCGAGGGGGAGGATCAAGAGCCGAAGGGTCTGCCGTCAAGCGTGTGAGATGCTGGGTCCAGAATGAAGCGATTCGGCGCGCGGCCCTACAAGTCGAAGTAGAGAGAGTACTCGTAGGGATGAGGGCGGTTCCTGACTTCCTGAGCTTCGTGTCGCTTGATGCGGATCCAGTCCTCAATCTGCCCCTCGCTGAAGACCCCGCCTGCGAGTAGGTACTCGTGATCCGACTCCAAACGGAGAAGAGCCTCCTCCAGGTTGGCCGGCGCCGTCTTGAGGTTGCTGAGGGCCTCCGCCGGAGTGTCGTAGAGGTTCTGATTGTGTGGCCCGAGGCCCAGCTCCGCTGCGTCGAGGTTCCTGGAGATCCCGTCGATACCGGCCATGACCATGGCTGCGTACGCCAGGTACGGATTACAGGTTGCGTCCGCCGTCCGAAGCTCGATCCTTCGTTCACGGCTCGATGCATACCGTGGGATTCTGATTGCTGCCGAACGGTTCGCCTCGCCGAACGCGAACCAAACCGGGGCCTCGTATCCCGGCACGAGCCGACGGTACGAGTTGGTCGATGGGTTGGTGAGCGCGCACAGACTCGGGCCGTGCGTGAGGAGTCCCCCGATGTAGCAACGCGCGAGATCGGAGAGCCCTCCTTGTTCCTCGAAAAGGCTCGCATCGCCCCGCTGGAGGAACTGATGAACGTGCATTCCGTTCCCGTTCTCGGCGTAGATCGGTTTCGGCAGGAACGTCGCGGTCCATCCGGACTCCGCGGCGAGCGATCGTGCGGTGTTCTTCAGCGTCATGGTGATGTCGGCCGCCTCCCTGAGGCCGGAGAAGCCGATCTCGATCTCGATCTGTCCGTATGCTCCAACTTCGTGATGGTGGTACTTGACGTTCACCCCGTGATCGGCCAATCGCTTGCAGATTCGGTTTCGCAGGGCGAAGAGGCGGTCTTCGGGAGGGCAAACGTGGTAGTAGGAGCGCTCCACGTTCTCGTTGAGAGGCTTCAGGGCGTAGGCTGCTTCGAGTCCGGCGGATCGGAACTGCGCGTCGCAGAACACATAGAACTCGAACTCCGGGCTCATCTGGATCGAATCGGCAATCCCTGCTTCGCAGAGGTGATTCTCGGCGCGGGACGCGACAGCCCGAGGATCGTCGGCGAACCGCTCTCCGGATTTGGGGAGGTGGATGTTGCAGATCATTGACAGGAAGCGCTCGTTCTCATGCCGGAGGATTGTGCCTGTCTGGAGATCCGGCCGAAGGATGAGATCGCTCCCTTCGACGCCGGCATACCCGAGGTTCGATCCATCGAAGGCGATCCCCTCTCTCGTCAACGTATCGTCGAAGCGCTCGGCGGGGATCGTCACATGTCGCCAGCGTCCGATAAGGTCAACGACTCGGAGGTCGATGAAGTCGATTCCTTCTTGCGTGATTTGCTCGCGTAGCGTCTCGATCGTTGACACCGGTCCTCCTTGCTTGCACGGCGGCCTGCGTCGTAGGAGGACGGCCCTCCGAGGCCGCGCCGCGCAAGATATACTGCGCGAGGGCCATACATGCAAGCTTTCCTACAGCGACGGTGGGGTGACAGCCCCGTCCCATGAAGCGGGAATGCACTGCAGTCAAGGAGTTTCGGGTTTGATGTTGCGATTGTCCGCAGCGAGTCTCCTCGTGTAGAATGCGCGCGGGATGAAACTGAAGGGCGAGGTTTTCGAGCGCATCCGGAAAGAACCACTCGTAGGCAAGAAGAGAACCGTCGCGAAATACATCCTCGACCACTTCGTCGAAGCATCGTTCCTAACTGCGGCGCAGCTCGCCGAACGTGTCGGGGTCAGTGAACCCACGGTGATCCGTCTCGCCTACGACCTCGGGTTCCGCGGGTTTCCCGAATTGAAAGACGCACTCCAGGAGGAGGTCCAGGTCCAGCTGACCACCGTTCAGCGCCTTCGTCGGGGCCGACGGATGAACGCGAAGTCGCCCGCGATGCAATCGCTCGTCGCGGAAGCCAAGAACGTCGATTCTCTCGTCCACTCGATTGACATCAGGAAGCTTCGCCAGATCGCGAAGCGACTGATCGTCGCCAGCAAGGTGATCATCGTCGGATACAAGATGTCGTCGGTCCTCGCGACCTACTTGCACCGAGCGCTGAAGGAGTCTGTCGACAACACCGTCGCCGTCACCGAGGCCACCGGGCTCTTTCAGGAGGAGCTCGTCTTCGCCGGGCCGGAGTCCGTCG
>Ga0180432_10001348_pt1 | contig 38964 bp, 36 predicted proteins | sample SS_ome_10_FD_132414 | JGI IMG/M metagenome (GOLD analysis project Ga0180432, IMG submission 132414) | Hypersaline lake sediment archaeal communities from the Salton Sea, California, USA - SS_1_MS_2 metaG | ecosystem: Environmental > Aquatic > Non-marine Saline and Alkaline > Hypersaline >... | reverse complement strand
TGCCGACACAATAGAAGCGACATCCATGCCGACCTCCCGATGCTTTGTCTTGACAACAATCACATCGGGTTGTCGGCATGTTCTTTGTCACCTTAATTGCAGCCAATAATGGCTAAACACCACTTTTGGTGAGGCAAACGAATGGGATCCTGCCGTGATGCCCGACGGCCAGATCCTCTGGACGCGATGGGACTATGTGAACAGGCCGGTGATACCCACAATGGGGCTCTGGACCCTCAGGGCGGACGGAACGGCCCCGGCACATTACTTTGGCAATTACACGAAGAACCCAGTCAAGATATGCCAGGCCAGGCCCATTCCCGGTTCAAGCAAGGTCGTCGCGACGACGGGGCCGCATCACGGCATGCAGGCAGGTTGTCTGATCCTGATCGACCGCCAAAAAGCGGAAGATGGGCTCAAAGCGATCACTCGACTGACGCCGGAAGCTACCTTCCCGGAATCAGAACGCACGACACCGGTCTCCTTCTCAACGCCTTACCCATTGAGTGAAGACCTCCTTCTTGCCGCCTACTCGCCAAGCCCGCACCCCTCAGGGATGCGCTTCATCCCGAAGAAGAACGCTTTTGGGATCTACCTGGTCGATTCGCTGGGTGGTCGCGAACTGGTCCACCGCGACAAAGACATATCCTGTTTTGCTCCGCTGCCGGTCAGGCCGCGGACGAAACCGTTCGTGCGCCCCTCCGCTCTCAAGACCGCTGCGGATACGCCGGCCAAAGGGGTATTCCATATCCAGGATGTCAGCCAAAGCAGTCAGCCCATCAAGCGCGGTACGATCAAGAGTATTCGCGTCAACGAGATGCTGCTGCAGCCGACGCAGCGTGCTCCTCGCTCCAGCGTGGTTACCTTCGAGATTCTCAAGCGCATCATCGGGACTGTGGGCGTCGAAGCGGACGGTTCGGCGATCTTCGAGGCGCCGGCCGGTATGCCCATTCAACTCCAGGCACTGGACGAAAACGGAATGGCGGTGTTGACGATGCGGACGATTACCCAATTGCAGCCTGGCGAGGTGGCCAGCTGTGTGGGGTGTCATGAGCCGCGCACCTCGACGCCCATGGTACAACGCAAGGAGCTCCCGAGGGTGCCGGCCAAGCTCACCCCGCCGGACGGTCCGCAGTACGAGGGGGGATTGAGTTTCGCCAAGACAGTGCAGCCTGTGCTCGATCGCTACTGCATCAGCTGCCATGGCCTGGGGCCTAAGGAGAACAAGGTCAACCTGCTGGGCACGATAGCCCCCCCGGTGATCTTAATCGGACCTTACAGAGGATGCATGCCAGCAAGGCCTATCTTGCATTGGCGCGGCCACCCTACGTGAAGATCGCGCAATACGGGCGGGAGAGCTGGTACAGTGTTCCGAAGGACTACTTCGCTCACGCCGGGAAGCTTGCGCCCTTGCTGCTGAAAGGACACGAAAAGGTGCAGTTGAATCGATCGAGCATGCAGCGGATCATCAACTGGCTCGACCTCAATGCGCAGTTCTTCGGCACCTATTCGTGGAACAAGGATGAGTGGCGCCAAAGCGATCCGAACGGCGAGAAGCTCCTGCGAGATCACATTCGCCGTACTCTTGGTGAAAAGCTGGCGAAACAACCCTTTGCGGCGTTGGTGAATGTCGCGATCCCGAGTGAAAGTCGCATCCTGAAGGCGCCGCTGGCTGTTTCGGCCGGAGGATGGGGCCAGATGGGCGAGGGTAGATGGAAAGGCGTCGACGACCCCGGATACAAGCGGATGTATGAACTCGTACAGAAGGCAATAAAGCCATTGCCCCACCGGGACATTGCCGGGACGTGCGGGCGAGATAAAGGCTGCCTGTGCCGCAGTTGTTGGATCCGCAACATCAAGGCGGAGCGCAAAGTGCGACTGCTTACCAATAAACAGCAAAGGTCCTCCGAAGGACCATCAGAATGAGGCAGCGCCCCGTGAGTTTTGGAGCTTCCCACAGAAGGGATGCAGGAAGATCCCACATGCTGGTGCTCAAGCATAGCTGCGGCACGAAATCGTTAGGAGGTATCCGGACCGCTCTTTCCATTCTCTGCACACTGTTGTGCCTGAACCTCAGGGCCGCAGCGGCTCATCAAAGACCGGTACTGCCGGTGCCGCCGGCTATCTCTGAGCCGGTGATCGATGGTAAACTGGATGATCAGTGCTGGCAGAAAGCGGCAAAGGCGGCTCCGCCCAAGGTTATAGGTAGACGGGCATCAGGGGCGAGCACCCAAGTCCTTCTCTTGCATGATGCAGACCACCTCTACGTCGGTGTCAAATGCGCTTGCGCCAATTCCAAACGGCGGGTGGGCAAGGAATCACTTGAACTGCTGGTCGACTCGAATGGGGATGGAAACTCTTACTACCTGATCCGAATCACGGACGGGAAGAAAGGGTTCACCAGTTCGTACAATGAACGGGACCCGCATTGGATTGACGTGACATGGCGGCCCGGATTCACGTTCGCCACGGCCGGCGCCGACAAGGGATGGGCTGCCGAGTTCAAGCTGCCGTTCACGATCTTCTCGAAGAACAAAGTGGTTGCCGCGGAGATCGGATTCGACCTGAAACGTTCGGGAATGGCCGGCAACGAAGTGCATTGCTGGCAGGGAGGATTCCGCGATGTCGCCAGGAGCGGACTTCTCAAAGGCATTCCCGCGCTGAGCAGCGTGCCGGGCCCGGAGTATTCAACGGCGGCAATATCGGGGTTCAGGAAGAGATTTGTTCGCCCTCTCAACAAGGCTGGTAGAGATTTCCTGACCAGAGAAGGGACGCAGACAGTAAAGCTCGGACCCGGTTCGGCGCACCCGTGCACGACCGGCGAGGTGACACTGGAGTTGGAGAAGATGCTGATGGCCGGCAGTCCCCATGCCCGTGGGATTATCTGGGACCTCGCTGTCGACGAGGACAAGGGGGAGCTTTACGTGCTGGCCGATACCAGATTGGTTCGCGGCGTGGCTGAATTGAGGGTGTTCGACCGGAAGGGGAAATACCTGCGGACGATCATGCCGGTTAACCCGACGCGTCCAGGATCCACAGTACAGGACATCTGCCGCAAGACGGCCCGTGAAGATGGCGTGGACTTGATCGTCCCCAAACACTTCCTCCCCTGGGGGGAACCGTCCATGTATGGCGACTGGTGGCATCACCCTCAGAAGCTCGTGCTGGCGCCTGGCGGCGACCTGATCATGGCCAATCTGTACCGAGGCGTTCTATGGCGGCTCAAGCCCGATGGCAGCTTTCCCGCGGAGGGCTGGACCTCTGCGTACAACCGCAAGCGTAACGAGCCCTTCGAAAGCACGGTCTGGACCAAGAACTTCTGGCAGTGTTTCGGGCTGAAGAATCACTTGCCTTTCCGTACGCTGCACTATCCCTATTTCTGTTTTGGCCCGGATGGGGCGCTATACATATCAGCGGGACAGAGTGCCCGCCCGACAAAACGCTACGCCTATCATTATGAAGTGATGGAGGGGCGCGGACATGTCGAGTACCAGTGGAAAATGGATGGACCCCGCGGAGGTGCCGTGTGGAAATGCGGGCTGAAGCCCGGTCCGAAGGTTGAGAAGAAAGGGGTCTTCAGCGGCTTTGCAGAGCCGAGCGGCCTCGTCTTTGAAGGAAATAACCTGATCGTCGCCGACGCCGGCCATGACCGCCTCCAGGTTCTCGATAAGGAGGGAAAGACGGTCGCGTCGATCGCACATTATGAGCATGAGGGACGAAAGAAGCCTCTCTACGGTCCGACCGCACTGGCAATCGATCGCGACAAGAGTCTCTACGTGCTTATTGGTTCTGAAACTCGCCGGAAGGAGTCCGCTCGCAAGCACGGCCTCCAGGTCCACCGTCCACCGGCGGGGAGGGCTCCTTCCGAGCTGCCGCGACGGGTGATCAAACTGAGAAGTTGGAAGAAGCCGGAGTTGCTGGCCGCCTCTGGCCCTCTGCACCCGCACACCCTTCAGATCGCGGTTGACTCCGGCGTAACGCCCGCACTGGTCTGGGTGGCCAATGCGGCAGGACCGGGGAATCTCCAGCAATTGTCAGGCGATGACCTTTCCCTCAAAGCCGCATGGCAGGATGATGGCGAGACGTTGTCCAATCCAAGGCAGAGCGGGGATCAACCCATTCTGAATATAGATCCGCAAACGGGTCACGTGTATGTGGAAGATGATTCCAACTACCGTCTGAAGCAGTATGGGACGGTCTATCGACTTGACCGGCAGGGGAATGTGCTGAAGAAATGGGATCCGTTGTTCTTTGACGCAGTAAACTCGAGGATACTCTCGCCATGGGGTACTTTGGACAGCAAACGCCACTTCCGCTATCCGGCCGAACCGGTGTTTATCGACTCCATATTCGGGAAGGACGGCAGGGTCTATCGCTGGAAACTTGACAAGACCGGGGTGAGCATCCTGCGCTTTGATCGTAGCGGCAAGCCTGTTCCCTTTGAGTCCACGGGAACGAATGCCCTGTTCGTGGAGCGTGCCATGAAGTTCACTTTCTGGACGGATGTGTGCCATGGAATGGACGTTGACGAACGGGGGAACATATACTATGTCGCCAAGGTGGATCGTAAAGGCATAGTGGATGCCTATAAGGCCTTGCACCGGCAGATCAACGTGTTCGACGCGCGCGGGAACGTGAAGAAGCGGAGGCTGCTGGTGTTGGATACCGTTCGGGGAATCCAGGTTGATGCCAAAGGAAACCTGTATGCCCTCCACCGTCCGATCAAGAGACCGTGGGAGGATTATCTGGCCATATCGAAGTTTGCTCCTTCCGGCGGCAAGCCGCTCTGGAGGCGACGCTGGGATGGGAATCCGGGCTGGGCCCAACTCGCGAACCCCCCATGTCACTGCACCACCACCCGGTTTCACCAGACGCTGGACGGCAGGGGCTACCTGTACGCGGCGGGGAAATACAGCATTCAAGTGATCAAGTGCGAGACAGGCGAGCTGGTGGGTGAGTTCGGCAGTTATGGCAACATGGACTGCAAAGGAGAGGGCAGCAAGTTTCCGCACCCCGAGCTGCCATTTGGAGCCATTTCCGGGCTATCGGTTTGGAAGGACCGGCTGTTTGCCCTCGATGAGGTTAATCGGCGGATCGTCAAGTGCCGTATCGTCTACGACCCGGCAAAGAGGAAGGCGCGTGTCGGTCGCGAGAATCCATAGCCATCTCCTATGCCAGAGCCGGTGTGGCGTGGCGGACCACCGAGTTTGACGCCCGCGCATTCGCCGAACAGACATGATTCCTCGTCGACTGTTCCTGCCCCTCCCGAAAACCCCATTCGGTGTAGTGGCCCAGGTGTGCCGTGCAAAGGTGTATTGTTCCAGCAGGTGAGAGTCCTGCCCCGGCACAGTGACCCGAAACTGACCTTCAACGTCTACACGCACGCATCTGTCCCGGACAAGACAGCGGCCATCGAGGCCTTGCCGAGCATCCCAACAGACGAACCGGAACGGCAGGTCGCAGCGGCCACCGGCACCGATGATGCCCGCCCGAATCGATCCCAAGAAGTGGCAGCGCATGCGCAGCGCGCAGATGCGCCCAAGGGCGAATTCATGCAACAACGTGCAACAAGGGACACCGGGGACAATCAGGGGCAAGGCAGACTGGAGGGGCACGTCGCAGGTCACAAGTCACGGCCAAGCGTTGAAATAGCAAGGGCCTGCCGCGGAACGACAGGCCCAAGACTCCACGAGGCCGACGGGATTCGAACCCGCAACCTCCGGATCGACAGTCCGGTGCTCTAACCAATTGAGCTACGGCCCCATCCGGGGATACCTTCGACCGGCGCCTGACCGGCGACGGCCGAAATATCATAGTATATGTACTATCGGCGACGGGTCAACAGCATTTGTGTCCGCCGGTGAAAAAAACTCCCGCCGGAGAACGCTCAGAACAGCCAACTCTCCGTGTCCTCCTCCGTCTCGGCGAAAGACTCGTCGGCACACTGCCCGACGGGAACGAGGTCTCCATCCTCCACGGGTTCATCATCCTCGGTTTCGTCCGAGGCGAGGTAGCTCTCGTCGGCCTCGGCCGGGGCCTGCTCCCGGTCGATGTCTTCCTCGTCATCGCCCAGGTTGTCTTCGTCCAGGGTCTCGGCCGGCTCGTCGTCCGTGGTCTCGGCCGGCTCGTCGTCCTGCGGCGCCGGCGATACGGAGATCGGCGCCGGATGCTGCTGATCGTAGATGAACGAAGGCATCAGGCCCCCGGTCGGGGGCGCGGCGTCCTCCGCGTCGTCCGCACCGTCGGCAGACCGGAGGTCGTCCTGGTCTTCACGTTCCGGCGTATCGGGTCCGACCGCAGCCGCCGGGGTCGTGGCGACGAAGTACTTCTCGTAGCGATCCGTCTGCCCGGTCAGGCGGGGTTCGAGCAGCACCGCCAGGTGGTCGAGGTAGTCGTGGAGGTCGTCGTCGTCAAACCGGGCCAGGAACTCCGGCCGAGCCGAGCGGTTGACGGTCATGATCTGGTCGATCAACTGGCGTTTCGTCATGGCGCAATGTCCTCGCAACTGAATACACTATCTGGTCTTCCGCACTGCCCGGCCGGAGGGTCTTATCGGCCGGGGCCGAGGTGGAACTTTAGCCCAACCGGTCGGATCAGTAGTAGAACGTGTCGCCGTGGCTGACGGCCCCGCCAGGATACGCGCCGGGATTGCACATCACGTCGAGATGCTCGAAGTCGTCCTTCGGGCGCCACAGCACCGCCCCGCTGCCGTACAGGCGGTTGATGCCCAGGATCAGCGGGTCCGGCCCGTGGTCCTTGGGCGGCATGTTCCGCCAGTTCTCGTTGTAGGTCCACCCGTACAGGCTGTGGTTGTATCGGTAATCACCAGCAGCTCGATCGGCGTGAAGCCCCTTGACCTCATGGCGACCCTCGCTGCGCCAGGCGTCACAGTGGACGGACTTCCCATGCCGCCGCCGACACACCAGCGCACGGCCGCGGCTTCAGCATATGGTACAGTACGCGGCCGGCCCCCCCCGGGAGGGCGCATGAAAGTCTTGGTGGCGCATAGACGTTCGGCGGGCGAGCAAGCTCGCCCGCTGAACATGGACCGAACGACACGTCTGGACAGCCTCAGATGCTGATAGTCTTGAACTGCGGGAGGTGTCTCCTGTTCTTGCGGAGCATGTCGCGGACCATGCTCTTGATCTCGGCCAGGCTCAGGACCGCGGCGGTCAGGGGGTCGTAGCAGATGGACTGGTAGACCAGTGTCGGGTCGCCGGTAAGGGCGGCCTCGACGGCCATCTCCTCGCAGGCAATGCTCACGTTGTTCAACGCCGCGCACTGGATGGGCAGGGCGCCGACGTGGATGGCGTTGAAGCCGCGACGGTTGGCCACCACCGGCACCTCCACGCAGACCTCGGGGGGCAGGTTGGTGATCAGGCCGGTGTTCGGCACGTTCCCGTTGAACTCGAACGGCTGTCCGCCCATGCAGGCGTTGATGATGCTGGCGGCATACTCGTGCCCGCGTTCAAGGCTCATCGGCGCGCCGTCCTTGAACCACTGCCGCACCTCCTTCTTCCAACTCGTCTCGCGGCGGGTGTACTCCTTGAGAATGTAGGCGTACTCGCCGGGGTTCCAGCCGGTCGAGTGGATGCAGTATGTCTCGATGAGGTCCGGCCGCTTGCGGAACCACCAGTTGTACTCGCTGTTGTGCCCGCTGGATTCGGTGACGTAGTAGCCCAGGGCCTTGAACATCTCGTTGCGGACCAGTTCGTGCTGGTAGACCTTCTTGCGGCGCATGGCCTTGCGGATCAGCGGGTAGGCGTCCTGCCCGTCCAGCTCGAACCGGACGTACCACGCCTGGTGGTTGATGCCCGCACAGACGTACGTGATCCGGTCCATCTCGGCGCCGAGCCACCTGGCCAGCATCCGCGCGGTGCCCTGGACGGAGTGGCACAGGCCGCTGACCTTCACGTCGGACGTCCTCTGCATGGCGCGGCAGAGCATGGCCATCGGGTTGGTGTAGTTCAGCAGGACCGCGTGGGGGCAGAGCCTTTGGATATCCCGGCAGATGTCGACCATGACGGGAATGGTCCGCAGCGCCCGGAAGACGCCGCTGGGCCCGCGCGTGTCCCCGACGTTCGTGTCCACGCCGTAGGCCTTGGGAATCTCGATGTCGTGCCGCCAGATCTTCACCCCGCCGGCCAGGATCGTGCAGAGCACCGCGTCGGCGCCTCTGAGGGCCTTTCGGCGGTCGAGGGTCGCGGTGACCCGGGCCGGATACCCGCCGCGCTCGACGATGGTCTCGCAGGCCCGGCGGGCAAAGTCCAGACGCTGCGGGTCGATGTCCATCAGGGCGATCTCGGCCTCTGCAAGCCGCTCGAACGTGAGAATGTCGCGGACCAGCCCCCGCGTGAAGCCCAGGCTGCCCGCACCGATAAACGCAATCTTCGTCATGGGGGTCCCTTCTGTTGATACCGGCGGTCGATCGGCGGAGTATACGGCAAAGGACCGCCCAAACCCATCAAGGGATTTCGGATTTCGGATTTCGGATTGTCTCCCCAAGCCCGGGGATCAACGGAGTTCGGATTGCGGATTTCAGATTGTCTGTCCAAGCCCGGGGTTCAGAATCCCTGGGGTCGTTGTGTCCCGCGCCATACCGCATTCGTCGTTGAACGGCGGCGCCGGCGCCGGTAGGATAGTGGATACACTCGGTTGTGGCTTCAGCCCCGGGAGACGACATGAGCAATCGCAGCGTAACGAAAGTACTGGCGGCCGTCTGCGTGCTTGCCGCGGTCGGCGGCTGCAGCGGCGTGCGTGTCAACGTGGTGGAGGGCACGCGCCCGAGCGGGCCGTTTCGCGTGGGAGTGCTGGACTTCAAGGCGTCAACGGATCCGGTCGAAACGCTGCTCGGCGCCCGCGAGGTGAACCAGATCGAAAACGCCGGCCCGATCGTGGCCGACGCGGTGTCCGTGGCCCTGGTGGACGTGGACCAACTGCACGTTGTGGAGGGCAGGCAACTGACACAGGTGATGACGGAGTTGAAACTGACACCGGAGAACGTCCTGACGCCGGAGAACCTGAAGAAGCTCGGCCAGGCCACCGGGATCGACGGCGTGGTGGTGGGCTACGTGACGGATTTCCACTGGTGGCAGGTGGCGTTGTGCAGCGGGTCGGAGTTGGCCTTCAGCGTCCGCATGGTCAGCACGGAAACGGGGCAGGTCCTGTGGTCCGCGTCGGTTGCGCGCAGCGGAAGGGTCTCCCACACCACGCTGCTGTTCGACGCCTGCGCCGCGCTGGCCGACAAGCTCGAAAGCGCCCTGGACTAAGCGCCTCGCCGTTCACCGGGCCGTGCGCGAACGGCAAAAGCCCCTTGGCAAGACCCGTTCGCGCCGGTACAATCCCCCGTTCCTTTGTCATGCATCGGTGCCGGTGTCCGCAGGCCCGGCGGCGAGGGGGGACGAGAACGTCATGACCCGTGCGTCAGCCGACATCCGAAATGACTTCCTTGCGTTCTTCGCCGAGCGCGGGCATACGTTTGTACCTTCCAGCCCGCTGCTGCCCGGCGAGGACCCCACGCTCCTGTTCGCCAACGCCGGCATGAACCAGTTCAAGGCGATCTTCCTCGGCACCGAGACGCGGGACTACACCCGTACGCACAACAGCCAGAAGTGCATCCGCGCCGGAGGAAAACACAACGATCTCGAAGACGTCGGGCACGACTGCTACCACCACACGTTCTTCGAGATGCTCGGCAACTGGAGCTTCGGGGACTACTTCAAGGCCGAGGCCATCACCTGGGCCTGGCAACTGCTCACCGACGTCTGGGGGCTGCCGAAAGACCGCCTCTACGCCACGGTCTTCTCCGGCGACGCCGCCGACGGGCTCGAGGCCGATGACGAGGCCGCCGCCCTCTGGGCCGAACGGACGGACATCGACCCGGCGCGTATCCGGCGGTACGGCAAGAAGGACAACTTCTGGGAGATGGGCGAGAGTGGCCCGTGCGGGCCGTGCAGCGAAATCCACATCGACCTGACCGCCGACGGCACGGGCGGCTCCCTGGTCAACGCCGGCGACCCGCGCGTGATCGAACTGTGGAACCTCGTGTTCATCCAGTACAACCGCGCCGCCGACGGGGTGCTCAGTCGCCTGCCCGCGTGCCACGTCGATACCGGCGCCGGCTTCGAACGCGTCTGCGCCGTGCTCCAGGGCAAGAAGAGCAACTACGCCAGCGACCTGTTCGTGCCCGTCATCGAGACCATCGAGACGCTGACCGACCACCGCTACGGCGCCTCGAGCGGGCTGGGTGACCGCTTCGACGTGACCGGTGAAGATGACCTTCGCGACGTCGCCTGCCGGGTCCTGGCCGACCACGCCCGGGCACTGACGTTCGCCATCGCCGACGGGATCATCCCCTCCAACGAGGGCCGCGGGTACGTCCTGCGCCGCATCCTGCGCCGCGCCGTGCGCTACGGCCGCCAGCACCTCGGCATCGACGGGCCGGTCATCACCCCGCTGGTGCCTGCCGTCGTCGAGCTGATGAGCGGGATGTTCCCCGAGGTCGCCGAGCGGCAGCAGTACCTCACCGAGACGATCGCCGAAGAGGAGGCCGCCTTCGCACGAACGCTCGACCGCGGGATCGAGTTGTTCACCCGCCAGGCCGACCAGGTCCGTCAGGCCAGCGGCAAGCAGTTGTCCGGCCAGGTGGCTTTCGACCTGTACGCGACGTACGGGTTTCCGGTGGATTTGACGGCGTTGATGGCCGAGGAGCGCGGCCTGACGGTGGACATGGCGGGCTACGAGCGGGCGATGGCCGACCACCAGGAGACCTCCCGCGCCGGGGCAGGGGCCTTCAAGGCCGCCGAGGCGCTCGACCTGCCGCCCTGCGACGATTCGGCCAAGGACGCCGCCGGACCCATCGAGGCCACCGTCCTGGGCTGGGTGGCCGACGGGGCGTACGTGACCTCCGGCTCGCTGGCCGAGGGCGCCGCGGCGGCCGTCGTGCTCGACAAAACCAACTTCTACGCCGAGCAGGGCGGACAGGTCGGCGACGCCGGGGTACTGTCCTGGGATGGGGGAACCTTCGCCGTCAGCGACACGCAGCTCGGCGGGGGCTCCGTGCTGCACGTCGGCTCCGTGACGGCCGGGACGATACCCCCCGGGCAGACCGTCCGGTGCCTCGTTGCCCCGCACAGAATGGCCATCCGAAGAAACCACACCGGCACGCACCTGTTGAACTGGGCGCTTCGGCAGGTGCTGGGCGAGCACGTCAACCAGGCCGGTAGCGTTGTGGCCGCGGACAGGCTGCGGTTCGACTTCCATCACAACCAGGCGATGACGGACGAGCAGTTGGCCGACGTGGAGCGGCTGGCCAACGAGCGGATCCTGGCCGACGAGCCGGTGACGGTGAAGGTCATGCCCCTGGCCGAGGCCAAGGAGATCCCCGGCGTGCGGGCGGTCTTCGGGGAGAAGTACCCCGACCCGGTTCGGGTGGTGGCCGTCGGGGCCGGGCAGGACCTGTCCCAGGCCGGCCCGGGCGCGGCGGTGGAGTTCTGCGGGGGCACGCACCTGTCGCGGACCGGGCAGATCGGCCTGCTCAAGATCGTCTCCGAGGAATCGATCGCCAAGGGCGTTCGGCGGATCACGGCCGTGACGGGCGCTGCGGCGGTGGCCTGCGTACAGGAGTTGGCGTCGGTGGTGCGGTCGGCGTCGGCGGCGCTGAAGACCGCCCCGGAACACGTCGCCGACCGTATCGCGGCGATGCAGAAAGAGATCAAGGGGCTGCGCAAGGCCTCGACATCGGCCCCGTCGGCCGGGGCCGGCCTGGAGATCGTCGACACGATCGACTCGCCTTCGGGACCGGTCCTGATCGCCCGCATGCCGAACGCCGACCCCCGCGCCATGCGGGCCGAGTGCGACCGTCAGCGGCAGAAAGGCGCCGCGGCGATGATGGTCGCCGCCGCCGAAAACGATAAAGTCATGCTCGTCGCCATGGTCAGCGACGCCCTGGTGGCGACCCGCCGGATGAAGGCCGGCGCGTGGGTCAAGGCCGTCGCGCCGGTCGTGGGCGGGGGGGGGGGCGGGAAGGACACGATGGCCCAGGCGGGGGGAAAACACCCGGAGAAACTGGACGAGGCTCTGTCCGCCGGTGCGCAGTGGGCGCGGGACACGTGCGGCTGAGGGACCGAGGCGCGCGGGCGCGTCAGTTTCTCTTGACAAGAGGCCCTTGGGTTTCTACTGTGCACGCTCTGGTCTGCGGGCGGTGGTGCGCCGTGTGATGCGGCGTGCGGCCCCCGGAGGCGTTGTGAAGTAATGCGGGAGACATAAAAGGACAAGATCATGGTTCCGAAGCAGAAGCTCAGCCGCTCCCGGACGCGGCAGCGGCGAAGCCACCACGCGAAGACAGCGGCCAACTACACCGACTGCCCTCGCTGCAACTCGCCCAGGCTGCCGCACACCGCCTGCGACAACTGCGGGTACGTGCGCCCGGGGCTGTCCCTTGCCGTATCCAAGGAAGACTAAATGCGTATTGGCGTCGATGCCATGGGTTCCGATCACGCCCCTGGCGTAGAGGTCAAGGGCGCGTTGGCCGCCCGGTTCCTCGTCGAGGCCGGCGATCAGATCGTCCTCGTGGGCGACGAGCAGGCCATCAGGCAGCACCTGGACGACGCCGACTGGGCCGATTTCATCGAGGTCAGGCACGCCGACCAGACCATCGGAATGGACGAAGCGCCCGTCGAGGCCCTTCGCTCCAAGCCCGACAGCTCGATCGCCATTCTCGCCCAGATGCATGCCGAGGAGCAGGTCGACGCGTGCATATCGGCGGGCAACACCGGCGCGTTCGTCGCCGCGGCGCAGATGCACCTGAGGCGTCTTGAGGGCGTTCACCGCCCGGGCATTGCGGTTTTGACGCCGACCTTCCACGGTCCCGTCGCGGTCTGCGACGTCGGCGCCAACGTCAACTGCCGGCCGCAGCACCTCCAGCAGTACGGGATCATGGCGTCGGTGTACCTGACGGCGTTGTGCGGGGTGGAGAATCCCCGCGTGGGGCTGTTGAGCATCGGGGAGGAAGACGCCAAGGGCAACTCGCTGGTCAAGGAGGCGCGCGAGTTGATGAAGTCTGACGAGCGGCAGAATTTCGTGGGGAACGTGGAGGGGCGCGACCTGTTCGGGGGCGCCTGCGACGTGCTGGTCTGCGAAGGGTTCGTCGGCAACGTCGTGCTCAAGGTGATCGAGGGGATGAGCGCGGGCGTGATGCACGGCCTGATGCACGAGCTGATCCAGGCCCTGCCCGACCTCGCCGAGGAGATCGAGAAGGCCGGCACGGACCTGATGACCAAGTACGACTTCAACGAGTACGGCGGCGCGCCGCTGCTGGGGGCGGGCGGCATCTGCATCATCTGCCACGGCGCCAGCGACCACCGGGGCATCATGCACGCCATCGCCGGGGCCAGGAGCCTGGCCACGCACGGGGTTAACGAGCGGATCAGCGAACTGCTGTCGGCCGACAAGAGGACCGCCCATGCCTGAGTCACTCCGCGCGGCGATCACCGGCATCGGCGCGACCGTGCCCGAGCGCATCTTGACCAACGAGGACCTCGAGAAGATCGTGGACACCTCCGACGAATGGATCACCCAGCGCACGGGCATCAAGGAGCGCCACATCGTCTCGGATGACGAGAGCACGGCCACGCTGGCCATTCAATCGGCCAAACAGGCGCTGGACGACGCCGGTGTGGCTCCGACCGACCTCGACATGATCATCTGTGCCACCGTCAGCCCGGAGATGCCTTTCCCCGCTACGGCGTGTCTCGTGCAGGACGCCCTGGGGGCCACGGACGTGCCGGCTTTCGACATTTCGGCCGCCTGCAGCGGGTTCGTCTACGAGTTGATCATCGCCAGGCAGTTCATCGAGAACGGCACGTACCGGCGCATACTCATCATCGCCGCAGACGCGCTGAGCCGCATTACGGACTACACCGATCGCGGCAGCTGCATTCTTTTCGGCGACGCGGCCGGGGCCGCCGTGCTCGAGCCCACCGAGCGGAACGCCCACGGCCTGATCTACACGGTGATGCACGCCAACGGTGCCGGATGGGACTTCATTCACATCCCCGCCGGGGGGGCCCGCAAGCCGACGTCCATCCAGACGGTCGAGGCGCACGAGCACTTCATGAAGCTGCGGGGGCGGGACGTCTACCGGTTCGCCGTCGAGAAGATGCAGTGGCTGCTGGGCGACTGCCTGGACAAGTGCGGCCTGAGCGTGGATGACGTGGACCTGGTGATCCCTCACCAGGTGAACGAGCGGATCATCAGTTCGGCCGCCGGGAAGCTCAACTACCCGATGGACAAGGTGTACGTGAACATCGACCGGTACGGCAACACGTCCGGGGCGTCGATACCGCTGGCCCTGGCCGAGGCTCGCCAGAAGGGCCTGATCTCGGCGGGCTCGACGGTCATCATGATCGCCTTCGGAGCCGGCCTGACGTGGGCCGGCGCCGTGGTCAAATTGTGAACCCCGCCCCAGGGGCGGACAGGACAATACCCATGAAAACCGCGTTTCTCTTTCCCGGGCAGGGCGCCCAAACGGTCGGCATGGGCAAGGACCTGTGCGAGGCCTGCCCGCAGGCCGCCGACATCTTCGACCGCGCCGAGGCCGCCACAGGACTGGACCTCAAGGCCCTCTGCTTCGAAGGGCCCGACGAGGAGTTGGCCCGGACCGACATCAGCCAGCCGGCTATCTTCACCGTCTCCGTGGCCGTGCTCGAAGCGATCAAGGCCCACCTGGGCGCCGAGCGGTTTTCGGCGTTCGGCCCGGCGGTGCTGGCCGGGCTGAGCCTGGGGGAGTACACGGCGCTGCACGTGGCCGGGGCCATGGACTTCGAGACGGGCGTGAAACTGGTGGCGCGGCGCGGGGAGTTGATGCAGGCGGCCGCCGGGGAGGTGCCCTCCGGCATGGTCAGCGTGATCGGCCTGGACGAGGCCCGCGCAAACGAGTTGTGCCTGGCGGCGGCCGAGGGACAGGTGCTGACCTGCGCGAACTTCAACTGCCCCGGACAGATCGTCCTGTCGGGCCACGCCGAGGCCTGCGAGCGTGTGGCGGAGATGGCCGCCGACTTCGGCGCCAGCGCCGCGGTGCCGCTCAAGGTCGCCGGGGCCTTCCACAGCGAGTTGATGACGTCGGCGGCGGACCGGCTGGGCGAGGCCGTCGACCAGATCAGCTTCACCCCGCTGGCCCTCCCGGTCGTCTCGAACACCGACGCCACCGAGTACACCGGGCCCGGGCAGATCAAGGCCAGACTGCTGGCCCAGCTCGTTTCGCCCGTTCGCTGGCAGGAATCCATGCAGAAACTTCTTGCCGACGGCGTGGACAGGTTCTATGAAATCGGGCCTGGGCGCGTGCTGGCCGGGCTGATGCGCCGTATTCATCGCAAGGCCGACTTCACGTGCGTCGGCAGTCACGAGGCCGTCGAAAAGCTGGCCCCGAACGGGCCGGGCGATTAGGATCCGGCAGAGGAAGCGATGGAAGAACACGAGAAAGTGGCGATAGTGACCGGTGCGGCGCGAGGCATCGGATGCGAGATCGCACGCGAGCTGCTCGCGACGGGCATGACGGTGGTCGCCGTCGACCTGAAGGAGGACCTGCTCGCGCAGTTGCCCCAGACCCTGGGCGAGACCGGCCCAAAGCTCGATTGCCGGACCATGGACGTGACCGACAGCGCGGGCTTTGCGGCCCTCGTGAACGACGTGGCCAACACGTACGGGCGCCTGGACGTGCTGGTCAACAACGCGGGCATCACCCGCGACGGGCTGCTGCTGCGGATGAGCGACGACGACTGGAACCTCGTGCTGAACGTGAACCTCACGAGCGCTTTCATCGGCACGCGGGCGGCGGCACGCGTCATGATCCGCCAGAAGAGCGGGTCGATCGTCAACATGACCAGCTACTCCGGGCTGGAGGGCAACCCGGGGCAGGCGAACTACTCGGCCTCGAAGGCCGGCATGATCGGCCTGACCAAGACGACGGCGAAGGAGTTGGCCGGCAAGAACGTTCGATGCAACGCCGTGGCCCCGGGATTCATTCAGACCGAGATGACGGACGTCTTGCCCCAGCGCGCGAAGGACGTGGCCCTGGGGCTGATTCCGCTCAAGCGGTTCGGACAGCCCGCCGACATCGCGCGGGCCGTGGCGTTTCTGGCCTCGGAGGCCTCAGGATATATCACCGGGCAGGTGCTCAGCGTGGACGGGGGGATGCACACGTGACAGCGGTTGTTTTTTTGGCTGAGGTATGTTGCAAGGCCGGCGGGGGCACGCTATAGTACCGCCCGCCGTGTGGCGATAGGGCGTTGTTTTGATAACCGGATTACGATTGCAGGGAGGACACGAAAGTGGCCGACGACGTTGAAGCAAAAGTTATCGAGATCGTTGCCGAGCAGATGAACGTGGACAAGAGCGAAATCACCCGCGAGACCTCGTTCGTCAACGACCTGAACGCCGACTCACTGGACACCGTCGAACTCGTTATGGAGTTCGAGGACGCCTTCGAGATCAGCATTCCTGACGAGGAGGCCGAAAAGATCCAGACCGTCGGGCAGGCGATCGATCACATCAAAGAAGGCATCAGTAACGCCTGAGATCGGGCATAGGAACGAGTTGAGATGTCGGATCGCCGCGTCGTACTGACGGGTCTGGGTACGGTCAATCCCGTTGCGCACAACGTGCCGGACTTCTGGTCCGGCCTGCTGGCGGGCAAGAGCGGCATCCGTCCGATCCAGCGTTTCGACGTCACTGAAGGCTTCTCGTCACGTATCGGGGGCGAGGTGCTGGACTGGGCCGGCGTGCCCGCCGACGTCGTCAATCCGCGCGAGGCCAGGCGGCTGGACCGCTTCGCCCAGTTCGCCTGTGTCGCCGCCATTGAAGCCGTCCGAGACAGCGGAATCGACTTCGCCCACGAGGACGTCGATCGGTGCGGGGTGATCGTCGGCAGCGGGATCGGGGGGCTCCAGGAGCTGGAGGATCAGCACCTGAGGCTGATCGCCAAGGGCCCGGACCGGATCAGCCCGTTCACGGTCCCGAAGCTGATGGCCAACGCCGCCTGCGGGAACATCTCGATCATCTGGGGCCTGCGCGGACCGAACTTCGCCGTGGTCACCGCCTGTGCGTCGGCGGCCCATTCCATCGGCGAGGCCATGCGGGCCATCATTCGCGGCGAGGCCGACGTCATCATCACCGGGGGCAGCGAGGCCGCCCTTACACGCATCGGCCTGGCCAGCTTCTGTGCCCTGAAGGGCCTCTCGACCCGAAACGACGAGCCCGAGCGGGCCTCGAGGCCCTTCGACAAGGACCGCGACGGGTTCCTGCTGTCCGAAGGGGCCGGCGTGGTCGTCATCGAGGAACTCGAACACGCCAAGGCCCGCGGGGCCGACATCTACGTCGAACTGATCGGGTACGGCTCCAGCGGGGACGGGCACCATATCACCGCCCCGGACCCCGAGGGCCACGGGGCCGTGCTCGCCATGAAGCGATGCCTCGAAACCGCGAAGATCACCCCTGAGGAGGTCGACTACATCAACGCGCACGGCACGAGCACGCAACTGGGTGACATCTCCGAGACCGGGGCCATCAAGAAGGTCTTCGCCGACCACGCCAGGAACGGGCTGGTCATCTCGTCCACCAAGAGCGCCACCGGGCACCTTCTCGGGGCCTCGGGGGGCGTCGAGCTGGTCGCCACCGCCATGGCCATCTGCGAGGGCGTCGTGCCCCCACGCTGAACCTCGAAATCCCCGACGAGCAGTGCGACCTGGACTACGCGCCGCTCACCCCGCGCGAGATGCCGATCGAGACGGCCCTGTCCAACAGTTTCGGCTTCGGGGGGCACAACGCGTGCCTGCTGGTCCGCAAGTTCGAGGGATAGGCCCCCCGCGAACAACTCCGGTCGACGCCGAAAGCCCGCTCATCCGCTCGCACCGGCCTTGGCCTTCTCTATCCGGTACAGGTGGGTGTCATTGCGCAGGAACAGCGTGCGGCCGACTATCGCGGGTGTGGCCATCACGGGGCCTTGGAGCGTGTTCTTCGCGATGGGCGCGAACATCCGGCCGGCCTTCAGCACGGTCGTGACGCCCTCGGAACTGGTGAAGTACAGCCTCCCGTCCGCGTGCAGTGGCGAGGCCAGGTAGTGCCCGCCCAGCCGCTCCTGCCAGATCTGCTTGCCGCTGCGGGCGTCGACGCACGAGGCGGTGCCCCTGTCCGTAACCCAGTAGATCTCGTTGCCCACGAGGATGGGCGAGGAGATCACCGGGATCTGCCGCGTCGCCTTCCACCCCACGTGCGTGTCGGTGACGTCGCCGCGCCCGTCGATGCGAACGGTCCACAACTGCCCCCTGACGGCGCCCGTGGTGAAGTAGACCATCCCGTGCCCGATCACCGGGCGAGAAGACAGCGACCATCCCCGCCCGTGCCGCACCCGCCAGACCTCCTTGCCCGTAGCCGGATCGTACGAGACGATCCACTGGGCCCCGGGCACGATCATCTGCGTTCGGCCGGCTGTCGAGATCACCAGCGGTGTCGAGAAGGACTTCAACTGCGCCGTGCTGGACGCCTTGAGCGGGGGGCGAGAGGTCTTCCAGACGGTGCGCCCGCTGCCTTTGTCCAGGGCGGTCACATATTGCGCGTCGCGCCCGTCGCGGACCAGCACCAGCATCCCGCCGCACAGCACCGGCGAGCTGCCCGGCCCGACCTGGTGATCCAGCGGCAGCCGACGCTTCCACAGGACCTTGCCCGTCGACCCCTCCAGGCACGCCGTGCCGAACGTGCCGAAATCACAGTACAGCCGTCCCGGCTCGACCACGGGAGTGGGCGTGGCCCAACTGTTGAGCCAGTGCACCGGGTCCGGCTTGGCCACGTCGAACAACGCGACCTGCCAGAGGATCTTGCCCGTGGCCCGATCCAGGCAGACGGCCCCGATGGTCACGTGTTCAGCCGTCTGCATGTCGTCGTATTCGATCCGTTTGCGCTTTACGCCGCGTTCGGCGGCCGTCGTCACCCAGATCCGGCTGCCCAGGACCACCGGAGACGACCGCCCGCGCCCGGGGACGCGGACCTTCCACGTGATGTTCCTGTCGGTGCTCCACTCGACGGGCGGGTCGGCGTCCCGGGCGGCCAGTCCGTCCCCCCCGGGGCCGCGGAACTGGGGCCAGTCGCCCTCGGCGGCCCCGGCCACGCCGGCAAACGCCACGGCCCCCATCGCCGCAAGCCGGCACCACTGCACGGGTCCTCTCAGCATGGGCTGCTCCCGGTCTATCGGTCGTCTGTCTCGGCTGTCGGCGGCGCGTCGTCGCAGGCGGCGGCAAGCTCGCCCGCCCTGGCCAGCGCCTCGGCTCGCGTCGAAATCGTCTCGTCCAACTGGGCGTCGTAGAGCGCCCGCAGCACCTGCCCCAGCCTCGGACCCGGCTCCATGCCCATCGCGCGCAGGTCGTCTCCGGTGACCAGCGCCGGCGGGCAGACGGCATCAACGTCGATCCCGTCGGCCCGTTCGCGGGCCTTGCGGCTCAGGGCCGCCGCGCCCGTGGCCGAACGCTCCCGGACCTCCCACAGCGCGATCAGGCGGGGGAAATTCTCGTTGGCCATCAGCCTCTTGAACCCGCACAGGGGCATCTCGGCCGCGGTTCTCCACAGGTCCAGCCCGCGCGCCAGGAAACACAGCGCATCGCGACGCCGGTTGGACGCGCCCCACCTGCGGATGAGGGCGCGTATGGCCCCGCCGCTCAACTCGCCCAGCAGGGCCGCGAGCGCCAGCACCACGTCCTGCCTGCCGGCCACTGCCTCGACGCGCGCCACGGCGCGGGCCCAGAGGCCCTCGTCGGCCACCAACTCGCCCAGCACCTCCTGCGCCAGGCCAAGGTCGCCGAGCAACCGCATCGCCTTGCCCGCCGTGGCCTGCGAGAGCATCCGCGTAAGCTCGTCGCAGATCCGCTCGCCGCTGACGGCCGAAATGCTCGGCGCCTGCGTGCGGATGGCGTCGGCGGTCGCCGGGTCTATCCGAAACCCCAGGCGCACGGCGAACCTCACGGCGCGGAGCATGCGGAGATAGTCCTCGGCGAACCGCTGCTCGGGCGGGCCGATCGTGCGGATGACGCCGCGGCCCAGGTCCTCCCGGCCGCCCACGTAGTCTATGACCTTCTCGGCCAGCGGGTCGTAGAACATGCCGTTGATCGTGAAGTCGCGGCGCAGGGCGTCCTGGCGGGCCGAAACGAACCGCACGCCGTCCGGGCGGCGCCCGTCGCTGGTGGGCAGGTCCGTTCGGAAGGTGGCCACCTCGACGCTTCGGCCCTTGCGCAGCACCATGGCCACCCCGAACTGCGCGCCGATCAGGAGCACCCTCTCGAACAGGGCGGCCACCTGCTCGGGCGTCGCGTCGGTGGCCACGTCGTAGTCCGCACAAGGCCTGTCCAGCAGCATGTCGCGAACGCACCCCCCCGCGAACAGGGCCTGGTGGCCCGCCCGGCGAAGCCGCCGAAGCACCCACAGCGCCGTCGATCTGTCCGCCGGTTTAGCCATAAAGGAACTGACGATTGTAGATTTTGGATTTGAAATCTCAAATCTCAGATGTCAGATCTCAAATCGCGATCTCCGACCTCGGGCACGCGACGTGCTATCGCCAAGCCAAAACCTGAAATCCACAATCCAAGACCGCCAATCCTCATTGTCGCGCCATGCGCGGATTCAGGTGTGCCGGCACCGCGTCGTCGCTCTGTCGGCGACGCTGCCGATTGGCCACCAGGGCCTCGAAGACCAGCAGCAGGATGGCCGCCGACAGGACCACGTCCCACCAGGTGGACCGTTTCGTGTCGGCCAGGGCCGCCGCCGTGGCGTCGTCGACGGAGGCGGTAATGTAGAGGCGCTGGACGCCCTTGTCGGCCAGGGCGGCGCGGAGCGGTTCGTTCCTGATCGGCTGGAGCATGCTCTCGGGCCCGTAGGGGTTGACGACGAACTGCCCGCCGGCGTCCTCGGCCGCAGCCCCGACCGGACGCCAGGCGTACACCCCCAACTGGTCCGTGCCGCCGAACGTGGCCGCCAGACCGTCCGGCGTATGCTCGAACGTTGCCTTCGGCGTCGCCGGGCGCGGGCCCTTCGTCGCCGGGGGAACGATCTCGATCGCCGTCCCGGCGGCCACGGCCGGAACGTTGGCCCTCGGCGTGGGGGGGCGAATGCGGGCGTCCATGCCGGCCACGTACGTGTTGTTCGTCCCGGCGCTTCGTCGGGCGTGCAGGCTGATGCGCACGACGGCGGGAAGGAACAGGTTGGTCACCGGGAGGTTCGTCCACCGGCGCGAGGCGGTGGTGGTGCACAGGACGGTTCGCCCGGCCCCGCAGCGGTCGACCAGCAGCAGCGGGTCGTGCTCGTTGTCGCCGGGCCCCCTGGCCAGGCGGAGCAGCGTCCGCCCGCTGCCCGAGCCACGCACCATCCGAAAGTACCGCTGCACCCGGATGCCCAGGTAGTCGCTCATCTCGTCGTGGAGCCCGGCGAAGTAGGGGTCCGCGATGTCGACCCAGTCCACGCGTTTGGCGTCGGCGGTCGGGCCGATCTGGCCGATGGCCTCTCCGAGCCGCCCGGGCATCAGCGGGGTCGTGCCCGCCTCGGCGACCAGGCGCTGGTTGTAGTTCGCGGGGTCGGTGTCCGGCCCGGGAAAGATCACCACCGTCCCGCCCGAGCGGGCGAAGGCCAGCAGGTCGCGACCCTGCGCGGGCGTGAAGGACGGCACGTTGCAGAAGAAGGCCGCGTCCACCCCGGCCAGCTTCGATCCGGTGAACCGGGCCGCATCGACCACCTCCGGGGCGACGGACCACGGGATGCCGCCGGCGTCGTTGAACGGATTCAGCGCGACGGTGAGCATGGCCGCCGGCGCCAGGGTCGGCGGGGTGCCCGGGCCACTCGGCCCGGCGACGACCAGCACCTTGACGCGCCCGGCCACGTCCAGACTGAAGCGGCGAACGTTGTCCAGGCCCAGCAGGTCCGGCCCTTGGCCCTTGACGAACACCTCCCCGGCGATCACGCCGCCCCGGTCCAGTCTGACCTGCTTGCCGAACGTGATCGTCTTCCGCGCCGTCGCCGCCAGCGTCCCGGTCTGCTTGTCCACCTCGCCCTGCCCGTCGATGCGCAGCACCGCCTCGAACTCGGTCGGGGACGACGACGAGTTGGCCAGCGTCGCCCGCACCGTCACCGCCTGGTTGAGCACGTATCGCCCGACCACCTCCACGTTCGTCACGGCGACGTTGCTGTCCTTGTCCGTGCCGGACGTGTCCACGACGAGCAGGTGGACGTCCTTGGCCGCGGCGAGGTCCTTCAGGGCGGACAACTCGTCGAAGCTCGCCCTCTGCATGTCGCTGAAGAGGTAGATCGACTTCTGCGCGCTGGTGTCCGCGTCGAGCACCTCGAAGGCCTCCCTGACGCGTTCGGCCAGTGCGGCGCGGGTGAATCCCGCGTGGATCTGCGCCACCGCGTCGCGCAACGCGACCTCGTCGTCCGTCAGGGCCGGGCGTTTCTTCCCGTCGCCGATCGTTTCGTAGGGCAGGTTGGTCGGCCTGGGGGGGCAGGTCGTCATGACCGTCGCCAGGGCGGGCTTCTCGGGCCCGCTGAGCAGGGCGTCGGCCTGGCGTATCGCGCGGGCCAGCCGCGTGCGGTCGCCCGCGGCCGCGGCCCGATCCGCCCGGCCGCCGCGCTCGGCCAGCATCGAGAAACTGTTGTCCACGATGATAACCGCGGCGTAGTTTCGGCCGCTCTGCCAGCCCCCGGTCGCCTCCATGTAGGGTTCGGCGGCGGAGACGGCCAGGAACGCCAGCAGCAGTGCCCGGAGCACCAGCAGCAGCCAGTGCTGGATCCGCCGCCGGCGTGCGGTCTTCTCCATGCTCCGCTGGAGGAACCGCAGCGTGGGGAAGTAGACCTCCTGGGCCTTGACGCTGGACAGGAGGTGCAGCACGAACGGAATCGCCGCCGCGGCCAGGCCTACCAGGAGAAGCGGCGTCGTGAAACCGGGCAGCCAGTTCATCGCCGCATCGCCTTTCGCCGGGCAAGGTACTCCAGCAGCATCGTGTCGTAGGGCTGGCTGGTCGCCGTCAGCACGTACTCGATGTTCCGCTGCGAACACTCTCGGCGGTAGCCCTCGGTGAAGGCGTTGATCTCATCGAGATACGGCTCGCGCAGGTAGCGCGGATCGATCTGAAGCCGCTCGTCCGTCTCCATGTCCACGAACGTGTGCATCTTGGTGAACGGGAAGTCCAGTTCGGCCTGGTCCATCACGTGGAAGACGATGATCTGGTGCTTCTTGTAGACGAAGTGCTGCAGCGCCCTGACGATTTCGGCCTGGTCGTCGTACAGGTCGGATATCACCACGATCAGCCCGCGCTTCTTGATGGTGTCGGCCAATTCGTGGAACGTCGGCGCCATGGCCGTGCCCCGGCCGGGCCTGATCTGCTCCAGGCGGGTGAAGATCCTGTCCAGGTGCGCCGGCGTCGAGCCGGGAGACAGGTGAAACCGCATCTCCTCGTCGAAGGCGATCATGCCCACCATATCCTGCTGCCGGCACATCAGGTAGCTCAGGCACGCGGCGAGAAAGCACCCGTAGGCGAACTTCGTGGGCCCCTGGCCCATCGTGTAGTCCATGGACCGGCTGATGTCCAGGAGGACGTACGCCCGCAGGTTCGTCTCCTGCTCGTACTGCTTGATGTAGTAGCGGTCCGACCGCCCCCAGGCCACCCAGTCCAGATGCCGCAGGTCGTCTCCAGGGGCGTATTCGCGGTGCTCGGAGAACTCGACGGAAAAGCCCCTGTGCGGACTGCGGTGCAGTCCGGTGATGAACCCCTCGACCGCCTGGCGCGCAAGGATATTGATGTTCTTGAGCTTGGCCGCCCGCTGGGGCTCGAAGTAGAGATAAGACGACTTAGCCATGATCCGTGTCCCTGTCCGCCGCGTGTGGCCGGGACTGTCGGCCGGGGCCACTCAAGCCCAGGAAGGCCAACTGCATATCACCATACCGTTTGATACGCTCCAGGGCCAGCGCGGCGACGTTCCGTGGCACGGTCGCCGAGACGTCCGTCCGCAAGACCACCGTCCCGTCGTCGGCCAGGGCGTCGGCCAGCGGGGCGAATATCCGCCCGGCGGCGTCTCGCCACGACCACGTCCTGCTCAGGGCGTACGGCGGGTCCACGAACGCCACGTCCACCGCCCGGCCCAGCCCCGCCAGGCGCCCGGCCAGACCGGCCAGAACGTCCCCCGCCCACACCAGCGAACGTTCCCCTGCGCCGACGGTTCTGATGTTCCGCCGCAGCCGGGCCAACGCCACGCCGTCACGCTCGGCAAAGCAGCACATCGCCGCACCTCGGCTGAGGGCCTCCAGCCCGATCGTCCCGGTTCCGCTGAACAGGTCGACGACCACGGCGCGGTCGAGGCGGCCGGCGAGGATGTCAAACAGCGACTTCCTGACCGCCGCGGTGATCGGGCGCGTTGTCCGCGCGCCCTTGGGCCCGAGCAGCCTGCGTCCCTTGAACTGTCCGGCAAGAATCTGCATCGTCGATGATCCCCCTATTGTACACGCCGATCCCATTATCCGTGCAGGAAACGAGAACGGACAAACGCCCCCGGGCTCCGCCCCGGGGGGTGTCTTCACCTGAGACGAGCGTTCCCCCAAAAAATACCCCGGCCTTGGAGAAGAAGGCCGGGGTGGGGCGTTGGTGCCGGGCCCTGGTGCAGGCCGGCTTGCGGTTGCCGTTGCATCACTGGAAATCTACGATACAATCGCCGCTGCGACCACCGGTCCACAGCCTGGACCGCACGAGAGAACCGGCCCGTGAAGACTGCCGCCCACATCCTGATCGCTGCGACCCTGCTTGGGGGGGGCGTCGGCTGCGGGAACCACACCGAGCCCCGGGTGGCCATCGACCCATCCGGCCCGCCGGCCGTGCGGAACTTCGACGCCGTCTGGCACGGGAGCCTGGAGGTTCTGCGGGCCTGCCGCTTTCGGATCGACCGCCAGGACCGTCGGGCGGGCATCATCACCACGCGCCCAATGCTGGCCAGGCACTGGTTCGAGTTCTGGCGACGCGACGCCGTCAGCAGCTTCGATCTGATCGAGGGGACCGTCCAGACCGTAATGCGGCAGGCGAAGGTTCGGATCGCCCCGCGCCGGGGCCGGCCGGACGAGTACGAGCCCGTCGTCATCGTCGAAATGACGCGTCCGGACCGGCAGGGGCTGGAGATCGTCGCGGCCAGCGAGGCCTACAGCAGGTTCTTCGACAGCTACGACCCGGAAGAGACCGGCTACGAGCGCCACAAGCATCACAAGAGGCTCAAGAGGTACTTCGAGTACATGCTGCTGCACGAGGGTCCCGAGGCGGCCGAGGAACTCGCCCAGGACACCGGCTACAGGCCCCGCCCGCCGGAGTGGCTCGGCCAGGACGACACCCTGGCCGGGAAGCTGGCCGCAGAGATCCGCGCCGCCGCCGCCAAACGCCTCGCTCGGACGAAATGAGAAGGGGCCGGGCGCCCGGCCCCTTGCCTCATGCCAGACATGTTTGTCCGGGCAACGACGGGTCGAAAGGAGACGCAGAGATGAAGTACCTGGTGACCATGGAGCTGATCGGGGCCCCGCCGGCCGCTTCGGCTCAGGAGATGGCCGAGCACCTCGAGCAGAAGATCATCCCCACGCACGACGCGTTGATGAAGATGGAGGCCGACGGGACGATCCTGGGCGGCGGGGACATGTCCGGCCGGAGGGGCACGGTGATCATCGTGGAGGCGGCGTCGAACGAGGACGTGACGACGATGCTGATGGGCCTGCCGATGTGGGCGCTGATGAAGGTGGACGTCACGCCGCTGGACAGTTTCGAGGCCCGCCAGGCGCGGCAGCACGAGCTGCGCGACCGTCTCAAGCAGCAGTAGGCGGCGCCCGGCCCGTTGGCTAAGCGAACACCACCGAGGCGTAGCCGACGGTCGTGTCGTCGGGGTAGTCCGGCCGGCTGGCGTGGATGACCTCGTAGCTGTTGGTGTATTCGAGGCACAGGCCGCGCGTGGCGCCGAGGTGCTTGCAGGCGGTCACCGTCGCCGCGACCGCCCCGGCGCCGCAGGCGTTCCGGTGGGCGGCGGCCTCGTCGATGATCCGATCGTCGGCCAGCGCCTCGATGAGGTCGAGCATGCGCCGGTCGTTGGCTCGCGTCCACCGCTCGCCGACGGCCCCGCGACCGCCGGGGCAGCCGAAATGCCCCCCGTGGTGCGTCAGGTCCGTGCTGCCGACCACCACGGTTCGCCCGGCCCGCCCGGCCAGAACGGACCCGACGGCCCGCCCGACCTCGACGGCCAGCGGCGCCGGGGGCACGGCGACGGGGACGATCTTCGCGCCGGGCGCGGCCGTGGCCAGAAGGGGCAGTTGCACCTCGATGGAGTGTTCGGCCCGGCCTGCACGGGGCACGTAGTCGTGCGCGTCGGTGTTCGCGCGGAGGCACGCGGCGGCGGCGAGGATCGCCGAGGCCAGCTCCTCGTCCACCGGCACGTCGCCCAGAGGGGTCTGCCAGGCGCCCGTGTCGAACACTTCCCCCATGCGCACCGTGCCCATGTGGTCGGCCCCGAACAGCACGAACGTGTCGACCTCGCCGGCGGCGCAGAGGGCCTTGAACGTCATGGCGGCGAGGCGGCCCGAGTAGGTCCACCCGGCGTGCGGAACCAACCCGCCGTAAAGGACCTCCGGGAGGTTCTCGGGTATGGCCGCTGCGGACACCAAGTCCGCCGCGGCACGGGCACAGCGATCGGGCGAGGCGTCGTAAAAGCCTCCGGCGCTGAAGGGCTGACGTCGGGTCATGGCTCTGCTCCCGTGCAAGAAGTCCTTGGCTTGTCAGGCGGTTGACAGTATCATACCCGCACACCCCGCTGTCCGGAAAGAAGACTCGATATGGAAGAAGCTGACAACGTCAACGGGCACGATGAGGAAGAGGTCTTCGAGGCCGAGGTCGTCGAGGACCACGACGACGCCGACCAGCCGCGCGACGAGGCCGCCAGTGCCGACGCCCTGGCCGACCTGGCCGGGGGGCGGGCCGACGCCAGCGCCAGCGCCCTGGACGCCCTGGCCACCGGAGAGACCGACGACCCCGTCGACGCGATAGCGGCCGCCGAGGCCCAGGACAAACCCGACGCGGAGGATGCGCTGGCGTCTCTGGCGTCAGGGGAGGACCCGACGGCCGGGGACGAGGCGTCCGACCCGTCCGACCCGTCCGGCGGAGACGCCGCCGCGGCGTCGTTCGAGTTCGCCTCCGGCGAGACCATTCACGTCGATCCCGAGCGCATCCGGGCCGGACGGGAGCAGCGCAAGCGTATGGCCGATCGGGCCGATGACCTCTCGTTCAGGAAGACGATGGTGCCGCTGATGCTGGCGGTGGGCGTGCTGCTTCTGGGCATCAGCGGGCTGACGGCGGCGATCACGTCCGGCGTGGACGACGACACGCCCGCCGAGGACCTCAGCGCGCTGGACGAGTACGGCCCGATGGTGGTCTGGGCCGGGATCCCTCTTGGGGTCGTGCTGATCGGCGGGGCGGTCATGTTCCACATGGAAGTCCGCCGCGTGGAGGCGGCGAAGTCCGTCGCGGCCGCGGCCCAGGCCACGCAGCCGGAAGACGACCAGCCCCAAACGCCGGACGCGCAGGAGCCCCAAACGCAGGAGACCGAAGCGGAGGATTCGGACCCGGACCAGCAGCCGGAAGAACAAGACCAGCCCCCGGCGTCGGACGCGTGACGCCGGTCGGCTCGCGAACACCCGGCCAATGAACACGATCGAAGAGATTCTCGATGATCTGAGGGCCGGTCGAATGATCGTCCTGATCGACGACGCGGCCCGGGAGAACGAGGGCGATTTGGTCTGTGCGGCCGAGAAGGTCACGCCCGAGATCATCAACTTCATGGCCCGGTTTGCCCGCGGGCAAATCTGCCTGCCCATGACCAACGCTCGTGCGGATGAACTCGGCCTGCCGCTCCAGGCCATCGCGAACACCTCGCGGTTCGGCACGGCCTTCACCGTGTCGGTCGACGCGGCCAGCGGCGTGACGACGGGCATCTCGGCCGCCGACCGGGCGCACACCGTCCAGGTGATCTGCTCGGACGACTGCAAGGCTTCAGACCTGGCCCGCCCGGGGCACATGCACCCCCTGCGGGCGGTGGAGGGGGGGTGCCTGGTCAGGGCCGGGCAGACCGAGGGCGCCGTCGACCTGGCGCGGATCGCCGGGCTCAAGCCCATGGGCGTGATCTGCGAGATCATGAACGAGGACGGCACGATGGCCCGGCGCGACGACCTGGAGGCCTTCTGCAAGAGACACGGGCTGAAAATGTGCCTGGTGGCCGACGTGATCCGCTATCGCCTGCGGACCGAGCGCCTGATCGACAGGGCGGTCGAGATCGATCTGCCCCTGTCGGCGGGCCTGTTCCACGTGATCGCCTACACGTCCATGGTGGACCCCGAGCCGCACCTGGCCATGTGCATGGGCGACGTGGGGCGGCTCGCCCCGGACGGACAGCCGGTGATCCACAACGAGCCCGTGCTGGTCCGCGTCCACAGCGAATGCCTCACCGGCGACGCGCTGGGATCGCTGCGCTGCGACTGCGGGCCGCAGTTGGTCGCGGCGCTCAAGCAGGTGGCCCTGGCGGGAAAAGGCGCCGTCGTCTACGTCAGGCAGGAAGGGCGAGGCATCGGGCTGATCAACAAGCTCAAGGCCTACAAGCTCCAGATCGAACAAGGCATGGACACCGTCGAGGCCAACGTGCACCTCGGCTTCCAGCCCGACAGCCGGGACTACGGCATCGGAAACCAGATCCTCCGCGACCTGGGGCTGACCAAGCTGCGCCTGATGACCAACAACCCTCGGAAGATTTACGGCCTGGAGGGCTACGGCCTGGAGATCATCGAGCGTGTGCCGCTGGAGATCCCGCCCCACGACGACAACCGCCACTACCTCCAGACGAAGAAGGACAAGCTCGGGCACATCCTTGACAATCTGTGAGTCAGGGCCCCGTCAACGGCGCCTGGGGGATCCCCACGACGCCGTCGTGGGGCGTGTGAGTCTCCCGTCCCGGACGGGGGCGCACCATTGATTTCGATCGACTCATGCTGAGAATACCGTTCAGAGACTCGTTGGGAAGGAGTGTTCGATGCCAAACGTGATCTGTCTGGGCGAGTTGCTGATCGATCTTTGTGCGGCCGAGCAGGACGTGTCTCTGGCCGAGGCCAGAACGTTCACCAAGGCCCCGGGCGGCGCCCCGGCGAACGTGGCGGTGGGGGTCGTTCGGCTGGGCGTTTCGGCGGGGTTCGTCGGGGCGGTGGGGGACGACCCGTTCGGGCACTACCTGGGCGGCGTGCTGGACGCGGCGGGGGTCGACACGACACACTTGGCGCGGATCGACGGCGTGCGGACGTCCCTGGCCTGGATCGCCGCACGCAGCGACGGGCAGAAGGACATCGTCTTCTATCGCAATCCCGGGGCCGACATGTGCCTCGCGGCCGAGCACATCGACCGCGATTACCTCGCCGCCGCCCAGGCCCTCCACTTCGGGTCCATCAGCCGAATCGACGACGGCCCGCGCGAGGCGACGGACCTGGCGCGTCGCCTGGCCGCCGAGGCCGGGGCCATGGTCACGTACGACCTGAACTGGCGTCCGACGCTCTGGCCGGACGCGTCGTCGGCCCGGGGGCGAATCCTGGAGGGGTTCGAGGGCACGGTGGTGGCCAAGGTCGCCGACGAGGAATGGGCCTTCGTGCTGGGCACGGACGATTTCGCCGACGGGGCGGAGATGATCCTGGACCGCGGCGTGCACCTGGTGGTCCGGAGCGAAGGCGCCGACGGGGCCAGTTTCGCCACGGCCGCCTGCAGCGGGCACGTCGAGCCGTTCGCCGTCGAATGCGTCGAGCCCACCGGCGCCGGCGACGGGGCCATGGCGTGCCTCATCGTCGAACTGCTCGAGCATTGGCGCCGGGGCACGGGGCCGGCCGACCTGCCCGCCGAGGAACTGACGCGCATCGTCCGTCGCGCCAACGCGGTGGGGGCCCTGGCCTGCACGCAGGTCGGGGCGATCCCGTCGCTGCCCACCGCCGACGAGGTCGAGGCGTTTCTGGGCTGACGGCGCGCAAGACCGCCCTCCGTCGCCAAGGCTTTGGGGGGTCTTCGACAAGCGGTTTTCACCGGCAGTCGTCAATCAAAAATCGCCGATCCCCTTACGCCCACCACGCGTGCCAGTCGTCGCTGAGGTTGTACTTGGTTCGGGCGGTCTGCATCGTCTTGCCGCACTCGCAGGTTCGCTCGGCGGATTCGACGGCGGCGGCGACGGTTGCGGCGATCCGGCCCATCGCGCCGACCGTGCCGGCCAGCCTGTCCCGGCTGTTGGGCGGGGCCAAGCCGCTGAACAGTCCGCCCGGGACGAACGGGCGATGCCGGCTGCCCGTCTCGGCGTAGTTGACGATGTAGCAGACGGCGGCGTAGCACAGTTCGAGTTCCCGGGCGAGGAAGACCTCGGGCGCGAAGTCGTGCGTGACGATCTCGGCCCCGATCGTGTTGAGCATTCTGATCTCGGCGGGTGTTTCGAGGCGCGGCCCTTCGCGGACGGCGGCCGTGCCGGCGCCGTGATACACGATCTTCATCTCGTGGAGCACCTGCCCGCAGATCCGCCGCAGGGCCGGACAGAAGACCGGAAACTGGCGCAGGAACCCCAGCGCCGAGTCCTCGAAGAACGTCCCGGTGCGCTGGGTCGTCTGGTCGATGACGTCGTTGACGATCACCAGGTCCCCCACGGCAATCGTGTGCGTGATCGCCCCCCCGGGGCCCCAGGCCAGCACCGTCGTGACGCCGCGGTCCTTCAGGGCGTAGAGGTTCGCGCGGGTGTTGACCTTGGCCGGGGCGGTCCGCCCGACGTTGCCCTGGTGTCGGCTGAGGAGGTAGTAGGGACATGGGGCTTCGTTGACGAGGAAGATGTTCCCGCTGGTGCCGAACGGCGTGTCGTGTGGCCCGAGGTCCTCCCCGGCGATGTGTCCGGCCTCCCACTGACGATAGACTTCCTCCCCGGCAATGCAGGCAACGGAAACTGACATCTGAAGAATCCTTTCCTCTTACAATTGCCCTGCGATGCGGTCATGGCACGCGCGACATGCCTCAGGAACATTGTGTGCTCCCGGCGTCAGAATTGCAAGCATGCCTCCGACGTGTTCGTGCAGGGCGTTTAGCGGACCGAGCACGCCCGGTGCGCTGGACGCGGCAGGTGCTCTCAAGGCGCCGTCAGAACTCGTACCGCGCCGCGCCGGTCAGGTCGACCGCGAAGAACTGCCCGGGAACCAGACGGATCTTGTTCAGGGCACCGTTGAACCTGGCGCGGATCTCTCGCATCAGGCCCCCGCTCAGGAGCATCTGCAACTGGTACCGGTGTGCCGCCGAGTCCACCAGAACGGTCAGGACGCCCCGGTTGAAACTCTCCAGCGCGGTGTGGTCCCGAATGGACCGCGGGAGCACGTCGTCCCAGATTCTCGCCAGGTTGCCGAGCTGACGCAGCCGTTTGGCCAGGACGCGTTTCATCAGGAACGTCAGCGGCTGAGAGAGGGGCACGTACCGGTCGTCGAACTGGCGCTGCTGCCAGACGGTTCGCAGTTGAGCGTCATCCATGACTGTGCCTCGGCAGGTGTCCGTTTGGTCGTGTGTTGGACGCTGCGTGCCTCAAGAGGCTACCACCTGCATCGCCAGGATCAAGCCGAAAACTCCAGACAATATCGCCGCCGGCCGTTGCCCGGTGCCGAGCGGCGCCTCGCGCGGGCCGCCGGCAGACGGTGCCGCGCTAGGTCAGGTCCACGGGCATCAGGACGTAGAGGAAGTCGCTGCCGGCCTTCATCATGGCCGGCTTGTTCGCCGCGTTCATCTCGATGGCGATCTCGTCGCTGTCCACGACCCGCAGGGCGTCGAGCAGGAAGCCCGGGTTGAACGCGATGTCCGCCGGTTCGCCGTCGTAGCCCACGTTGCAGGTCACTTCGGCCTCCCCGGCCTCCGGGGCACGGCTGGACAGCGTGATCTTTCCGGTCTCGAAGCTCAGGCGCACACCGCGGCTTTCTTCATTCGTCAGCAGGGCCGCCTGGCGAACGCGATGCTCGAACTGGGCCGTGTTCATCGTGGCCCGGCGGGAGCAGTCTTTCGGGATCACGTCTTCGTACTTCGGGAAATTGCCCTGGACCAGCGAACTGACAAGGACGGCCCTGCCCGCCTGGACGAGAATCCGGGTTTCGGCGACCTTCACGCGGACCGGCTCGTCGGCCTCGCCGCAAACCCGCATGATCAAACCCATCAGCTTCGCCGGGACGATGGCCATCACGTCCTTCTCGGCCGCCTGCGACAGCGCGCCCTTGGCCTGCGCCAGCCGATGCCCGTCCGTCGCCACCAACTGCAGCTTCTTGTCGGTCGCCTCCCAGAGCACGCCGGAGATGGCGTAGTGGCTGTGCGCCTTGGCGGTGGCGAACAGCGTCCGCCCGATCATGCGCGACAGGGCGCCGGCGGGGATCTCGAAGTCCGCCTTGCCCTCGAACTCGTCCACCGGGGGGTACTCGGTCGGGTCAAACCCGAAAACTTTGAAGTAGCTCCCCTCGCCTCGCACGTAGGCCGCATCCTTGTCCGTCTCGATGGTCAGGCTCTCTCCGCTGGCCTCGCGGACAATCCCCGTCAGCCGAGTCGCCGGAATCAGCGCCTCGCCCTCTTCCTCGATCTGCACGGCGGTCAAGGCGTATCGGCACCCCGCCTCCAGGTCGGTGGCCAGCAGCGTCAGCGTCTTGTCCTTGGCGACCAGCTTGGTGCATTGCAGCACGGGCTTCGGCGTGCGAGAGGCAATGATGCTTCCCGCCACCGTCAGCGCCTCCTGAAGCGCTGCCGTTTGTGCAATCACTTTCATGATGTGTGGTCCTTTCTCGCCTTCCCGCCCCGGGCGGGTGTCTTCCATAGAACGGCGTTTATACGCCTGGGCGAGAACCCTTGCAAGGGTCCGGCCGCGCAAATCTTGAAATCCCCCCCCGGACGTGATACACACGCCCGCGCAGCGGGCCCGCACCACGAAAAAGGAACACGCCATGACGCTTTCACCTGCAGCACTGGTGACCGGGGCGGCCAGAGGGATCGGCGCCGCGATCGCCATCGAGCTGGCCCGCCAGGGCCACGACGTGGCCGTCCTCGACGTGATCGACGCCGACGAAACCGTCCGGGCCGTCGGGGCCGCCGGCAGCCGGGCCCTGGCCCTGACCGGCGACGTGACGGACGACGGCGACCGCAGGTCGGCCCTGTCGGCCGTCGAGGAGACGTTCGGCCGCCTCGACGTGCTGGTCAACAACGCCGGCGTGGGCCCGGAAGTCCGGGCCGATATCCTCGACGCCACGGAGGAAAGCTACGATCGCGTGATGGGCGTCAATCTCAAGGGCCCGTATTTCCTCACGCAGGCGGCGGCGCGATGGATGGTCCGCCGGCGGGACGAGGGACACACCGGCTGGATGTGCATCGTCAACATCTCGTCGATCAGCGCCTATACGGCCAGCCCGTCACGCGGGGAGTACTGCCTGTCGAAGGCCGGCGTCTCGATGGCCACCAAGCTGTGGTCGGCGAGGCTGGCCGAGTTCGGCATCGGGGTCTACGAGATTCGCCCGGGCATCATCGCCACGGACATGACCGCGGCGGTCAAGGACAAGTACGACACGCTGATCGCCGAGGGCCTCACGCCGATCCGGCGCTGGGGCCGCCCCGACGACGTCGCCGCCGCCGTCGCCGCCTGCGCCCGCGGCGACCTGGAGTTCTCGACCGCCCAGGTCATCGACGTCGACGGGGGGTTTCATCTGAGAACGTTGTGATTTTCGATTGTCGATTGACGATTGTCGATTGACGATTGGCGATTGGCGATTTTCGATTGACGATTATCGGTCGGGGGCGGTCGCGTGCGGAGTGTATCGCGAAGCTCGGCCTCGTCGAGGAAGAAGCTGACGAGTCGCTGTTCTGGATGGAAGTCCTCGTGCGGAGCGAAATCATCAAACACCAGAAGCTGGCGGACCTGATGAAGGAGGGCGACGAGATCGTGGCCATCGTGGTACGATCGAAGAAGACAGCCAGGGCCCGAGGCAAGGCAGCCAAAGCAGATTCCCGCCCCAAGCGCTAATCAACAATCGAAAATCGACAATCGACAATCGACAATCGACAATAGGACCCCTCGATGCATCAGGACACGTTAGAAGTAGACGGCCTTTCGATTCCCGTAACATACGTCAACACCGTCATCGTCGGTGCCGGGGCTGCCGGAATGAACTGCGCAGTGCAGTTGGTGAATTTCTGGCGGGCGCGCGGCGTGGCGGACCCGCGGGAGAAGCTGCTGGTGGTCACCGGCGGCCTGGCGCTGGGGGCCTCGCGGATGAGCGGGTCGGACAAGCAGACCTACTACAAGATGGGCACCTCTCCGCGCGTGCCGGACACCGCCGAGGAGTTCGCCCGGGCCCTGACCGCCTTCGGCTGCTGCCACGGGGACACGGCCCTGGTCGAGGGCATCTGCTCGCTCCGCGGCTTCTACCACCTGGTGGACGCCGGCGTGCCGTTCCCGCACGATCCGACCGGGGCGTTCATCGGCTACAAAACGGACCACGACCCGTACGAGCGCGCCACGTCGGCCGGACCGAAAACGTCCAGGTTCATGAGCGAATGCCTCCAGGTCCGAGTGGAACGCGCAGGGGTCAGAATCGTCGACAAGCACCCCGTGCTGAAGCTCGTCACCACCGGGGAGGGATCTGACAGGCGAATCGTCGCCATGCTGTGTGCCGACATCTCCCGCGCGACGGACGACGATCCGGCCCTGGCCGCGTTCGTGGCCGCCAACTGGGTCCTCGCCGCGGGCGGCCCGGGCGAAATCTACCAGACGAGTGTCTACCCTCGGGGGCAGGTCGGCCTGCACGGGGCGGCCCTCGAGGCCGGACTCGAAGCCTGCAACCTCACCGAGAGCCAGTTCGGCCTGGCCAGCATCTCCTTCCGGTGGAACGTTTCCGGCACGTACATGCAGGTTGTCCCGCGGATCTACTCGACGGACGCCGACGGGGGCGATCCGCGCGAGTTCCTCACCGAGGTTTTCGACGACATGGCCACGATGGCCACGGCCATCTTCCTGAAGGGCTACCAGTGGCCTTTCGACGCCCAGCGGATCGCGGACCACCAGTCGTCGCTGATCGACATGGCCGTTCACCAGGAGACGGTGGTTCGGCGTCGGCGGGTGTGGCTGGACTTCCTGCACAATCCCGCCGGGGCCGAAGGATGGGACGCCTTCGCCCTCGACGCCCTCGGGCCCGAGGCGCTGGACTATCTCCGCAAGACCGGCGCCACCCAGGCTGCGCCCATCGAGCGCCTGGCACACATGAACCCCCCGGCCATCGAGATCTACGCCGAGCACGGCATCGACCTGCGCGCCGAACCGCTCGAGATCGCCGTCTGCGCCCAGCACATGAACGGCGGGTTCGCCGTGGATACGTGGTGGCGGAGCACGGTGGGCGGGGCGTTCGTGATTGGAGAGATGGCCGGGACGCACGGCGTGAAGCGCCCGGGCGGGTCGGCGCTGAACGCCGGCCAGGTCGGCGCCATGCGAGCCGCCGAGTACATCGCCAACGTCTGCGACAGCAGCGATCCGGGCGGTGCGAGAGGCGCGGTTGCCGCCGCCATCGCCGATGCCGTCGCGGCGATGCGCGACCTTCTGCGCCGCGCCGCCGCCGCCGCCGAAACGCCCGGCGAGGCCATGGAACGGATCCGCCGGCGAATGACCCGGTTCGGCGCCCATCTCCGCAGCGAGGCCGGTGCGGCCGACGCGCTGGCTGACGGCCTCGATCAGTACCGCGTCATGTGCGCCGACGGCCTGAAGACGTGCTCGGCCCGCGACCTGCCTGACGCCGTCCGAACGCAGCAGCAGTGCCTGACGCACCTGGCCGTCCTCCGGGCGATCTGCGAGATGTTCGCCCGCGCCGCCGGCAGCAGGGGCAGCCACTGCATACTGGCCGACGACGGCAGCGAGATGCACCCGGCCCTGGTCGATCCGGCCACGGGGCGGCCGTATCGCTTCAGGCCCGAGAACGAGGCCCTTCGCGACGAGATCCTGCACGTGACGTACACCGGCGCCGCGGGGGACATGTTCGCCGTTCGCCCGGCCGCGGTCCGCCCCGTGCCGGACCGGCAGATCGCGTTCGAGCCGGCCTGGGCCGAATTCCGCGAAGGGCGGATATACCAGACATAGTTGGTTGACCCGTCAACCAGACGGTTGCCCGCTGCGGTCGAAACGCTAGAATAATCCCATCTCTGGTACCCGGCGTCGGGTCGGGCCGGCCAACTTCTTCTGAAGAAAGGGAACGACATGAAGACAAGGACGTTCACGCTTGCCGTTGCTGTTCTGACGTTGCTGGGCGTCGGGTGCGACCAGCGCATAGCGGACTTCACGGTCATCTCGACCAGGAACGTCGACCTGTCGCGCATGGGGGAGTACGAGAAGAGCGCGGTGCGCGTTCGCGGGAAGGATTACATCCCCCTGTTCCTGTTCTTCGGGACCGACCGGGACCCGGACCTGAAGGAAGCGATAGACGACGCCCTGAACGAGGTCCCCGGGGCCGTGGCGCTGATCGACGGCGTGATCTACAAGAGGGACTGGTGGTTCATCTTCGGTGAGGACTCGCTGATCATCGAGGGCACGCCGCTGATCGACCCGAAGGTGGTCACCCCGCCGGCCCCGCCGGAGTGATCGGGTTTGGGCGCGCGCCGCGGGGCGGAGCCCGCGGGCTCTTGACCCGATGCGAGCGGGCTGGGGCGGCGTTCGAGAATGCCGCAAGGGCCTCTGGTATTGTGCGGGAGGCTTTCGTATACTCTGGATCCTGGCGCATATAGGCCGAAGGAGTCCGTCCGATGAAGGAATACGAAGGCAAGCTGGTCGCCCCGCCCGAGGCGCGGTTTGCGATAGTGGTCAGTCGGTTCAACGACTTCATTACGCGCAAGCTTCTGGCCGGCGCGACGGATGCCCTGGCCCGACACGAGGTCCCGTCCGACAACGTGGAGGTCGTCTGGTCGCCGGGCAGCTTTGAGATTCCCCTGCTGACCCAGCAGTTGGCCGCCAGCGGACAGTACACCGCGGTGATCTGTCTCGGGGCGGTGATCCGCGGGGGCACCGACCACCACCAGTACATCGCCTCCGAAGTGGCCAAGGGCGTGGCCATGGCTTCGCTCAAGACCTCCGTGCCGTGCATCTTTGGCGTGCTGACGTGTGACACGATCGAGCAGGCGGTCGAGCGGGCCGGCACCAAGGCGGGCAACAAGGGCGCCGACGCCGCCGTCGCGGCCATCGAAATGGCCAACCTGCTCCAGCAGCTTCCCCTCGGCGTCGAAGGCTGACGGCAACGAGGGACCACGGTGAAGCCAACCCGCCGGGCCAGACGCCTCGCCTTGCAGGCACTGTGCTGCCTTGACGTCCAGGGCGAGCACGCCATGGAACTGGCCGCCCTGTTCATCACCGACAGTCGAGAACCCCCGGAGACCATCGCCGCCGCGGGGGACCTGCTTCGGCGGGCCTACGCCGCACGAGAACAGTGCGATCAGTGGCTCGCGCGTCACGCCAGGCATTGGGAGTTGGAACGGTTGGCCCTGGTTGACCGGAACATCCTTCGTCTGGCCGTCCACGAGATGGTCTCCGGGAAGACGCCGGCGAAGGTCGTCATTACCGAAGCGCTGCGTCTGGCCCAGGAGTTCTCGACGGCCGAAAGCCCCAGGTTCGTCAACGGAATCCTCGACGCCGTGTACAAGGAAATGCAGGCCGCCACCAAAACCGAGGCCGAGGGCGGTTAGAGAGTAAAGGGTAGAGGACGATCATGGCCCTGTTTCGCAAAGCCGTCCAGAGGCTCGCCGCCGGGCTCAGCAGGACACGGCAGCGTTTCGCCGATGCGCTGCGGTCGGCCCTGACCGGGCGGAAGCTCGACGCCGATCTGCTCGACGACGTCGAGGCGGTGCTCATCCAGGCCGACCTCGGCGTGGCGTCAGTTACGACGATCCGCCAGGACATCGAGCAGGCCTTCGACGCCAAGCGGATCGACACGGGCGACGACGTGATCCCCATGCTGAAGGAGGATCTGAAGAAGTACTGGCCCGCGAGCGACCGGACCGTGCACTTTGCGGCGGACAAGCCCACCGTGATCATGGTCGCCGGCATCAACGGGTGCGGCAAGACCACGTCGGTGGCGAAGCTGGCCTACCGGTTCAAGACCGAAGGGAGGAAGGTCTGCCTGGCCGCCGCCGATACCTTCCGCGCCGCCGCCGTCGAGCAACTGACCATCTGGGCCGACAGGATCGGGGTGGACATCATCAAGGGCAGCGGCTCGGACCCCGGTGCGGTGGTCTACGACGCGTGCGACGCCGCCCGCGCCCGCGGGTCGGACGTGCTGCTGGTGGACACGGCGGGTCGGCTGCACACGCAGGACCACCTGATGCGGGAGCTGACCAAGATCCGCGACGTCGTGGCCAAGAAGATCGACGGGGCGCCCCACGAGGTCCTGCTGGTCCTGGACGCCACCACCGGGCAAAACGCCCTGAACCAGGCCCGCGCGTTCCAGGAGGCTATCGACGTGACGGGCATCTTCCTGGCCAAGCTGGACGGCACGGCCAAAGGGGGCATCGTCGTGGCCATTCGCAACGAAGTGGACCTGCCCGTCAAGTTCATCGGCCTCGGCGAGACCTACGAGGACGTCGAGCCGTTCGACCCCGACGAATTCGTCGAGGCGCTGTTCGCATAGCGGCTATCCCTCAGCGGCATGTCGCCGCTTGCGGTGTCGCGCGGCGGCCCGATACGCGCAGGACCGTCCGTCCAATCCGTGAGCCGGTTGCGTTGTGGGCCTGCAAGGTAGCATGGGCATCTTGCCCATGGACAAAACGCCGTGAAAACGAGTCGCCGGACTCTCTTTTCACGGGCAAGATGCCCGTGCTACACCCACAACGC
>Ga0180432_10001345_pt1 | contig 38991 bp, 39 predicted proteins | sample SS_ome_10_FD_132414 | JGI IMG/M metagenome (GOLD analysis project Ga0180432, IMG submission 132414) | Hypersaline lake sediment archaeal communities from the Salton Sea, California, USA - SS_1_MS_2 metaG | ecosystem: Environmental > Aquatic > Non-marine Saline and Alkaline > Hypersaline >... | reverse complement strand
TATCCCCTGCCTTGGTTCAAATCACCAGAAGATGTCCACGTGCCAGCAACACCTGTATAGATATAGTAAAGGTAGTAAAGATCTTGTGGTATCAGAGTGTTGATACTGTAAGTGAAATATAGCTGTGAAGGTTCTTTGATGTCATAGTCGAAAGAAAGATTCTGTATTCCGGCAATATAGTTATGAGACTCATAATTTTCAGTAACATCACTATTACTAGAGCCTCCCGCACTAAAAGCCGTGAGAGAACTAGCGGTACCAGCTCCAGTAACATACCAACGACCTGTGTTTAGATCTCCTCTGTTTGCCCACGATACTCCATCAAATGCTTCGGTAAGATCATTGTAAGTGCCACCAGTAGGATCTACACCTCCGAAGATAATACTATTATTACTAGGACCTGCTGTGCCTGCACCATTTCTACCAGTATTAAGAGAGCCTGTGCTAGACCAACTAGTTCCATTAAACTGTTCAGCATTATCACTATAGTTGGTGCCGGCCGTTTTACCTGCTACAACTATTCCAGTAGAAGGGGCTCCAATAGCTCCATGACTATTCCTACCAGTGCTTAGATCACTGACTACAGCCCAACCAGATCCGTTGTACTGTTCACAATCTGTACTATGTTCGTTACCTCCTGAATACTCTCCACCAGAGGCTAAGGTAGAGGATTGAGTACCTGATCCTCTAAGTTTCCTACGCCCTTGGATCATATTGCCTGTAGTACCCCAATTGGTACCGTCATACTCTTCTGTGGTATTATCTTGAGAGGAAGTATCAGAAAATCCACCAAAGCTTAGACCGGCTGTTTGGGATCCTGATCCTCCCTGCTCATACACTCCTTCAGATAAATTAGTACTAGTAGACCAAGCAGAGCCATTATATTCTTCGGAAGTATTTAGCTTAGTAATCCCATTCAATCCGCCAAAGATGAGGCCGGCTGTTTGGGATCCTGCCGCCGCTGCTTGTCCTTTACCTTGGTTCAAATCACCAGAAGATGTCCACGTGCCAGCAACACCTGTATAAATATAGTAAAGGTAGTAGAGATTCTGAGCGGCTAGTATCTGGAGAGTGTAGGTGTAGTAGAGGTTTTGAGGAATGTTGCCTACTGTGGTGTAGGTGTAGTAGAGATTCTGAGCGGCTAGTATCTGGAGAGTGTAGGTGTAGTAGAGGTTTTGGAAAATAGGTCCTGCTAGGGTATAGGTGTAGTAGAGGTTTTGGAAAATAGGTCCTGCTAGGGTATAGGTGTAGTAGAGGTTTTGAGGAGTGTTGCCCACTAAAGTACAAGTGTAATAAAGGCTGGAGTTAATAGATTCAATAGAAGAATGCGATTCTACAGAAGATAGATAGGAAGTAGTACCGCCTACAGCTAACGAACCACTACCACTCCCTGAATGCTTTTGTCTTCCGGTATTCATGTCATCACCGGAAGACCAAGAAGAGCCATCATACTCTTCAGAGGTTTTTAGATTGGTCTCTCCTCCAAAGACTATGGCAGCCGAGGTTCCTGCACCCGCACCTGCATCCCACGCTCTAGATACGCTATTGGAGTCTAATGTTGACCAGCTAGTGCCATTGTAAGATTCCACCACATCCGTGGCTTCAAAAGTTATAGCACGAGTACCTCCAGAGTAGAGAGAGTCTGTCTGTGTACCTATGAGAGCAGGTAAGGCTCTACGTTGTGTAGTATCAGTAACTGCAGTCCAGGATGTGCCATTATATTCTTCAGTAGCAGTAAAAGCACCTCCAGATTTTAAGCCAGCAGTTTGAGTACCCGATCCACCTATTTCGGTAGAATCACTATTAAGATCGTTACTATTAGACCAAGAGGTGCCATTATACTCAGAAGTAGTCCCTACTCTAGCTGTAGTTAAATTTCTACCACCAAAGCAAAGACCTGCCGTTTGAGTACCAGCACCGCCTAAATAGTAACTTTCAGTGGTGGCGTCCCCTCCGCCAGACCAGCTAGTACCATTAAACTCTTCAGTACTATCCGTAGCAGTACCCGAAGCAGGCCACCCCTGAGTAACAAAAGCTGAATTATCTGGGCCTGCTCCTGTATGATTCTGACGTCCTGTACTAAGTGATCCGGTGGTAGTCCAAGCCATACTAAACTCCTGAACGTTTTTATAGGTCGCTTGCTGCTACTTAATTATAAATAAACGATCTGGACTAGTCGCTTGGAATGCGAAAGAATCTACCAGTTCACTGGCTTGGGTCCTTTTTTCTCTTTAGAAGATTCCTTTGGTAAATCTGCTTTTTGAGGTTTAGGAGTTTGGGGAGCGATAGGCTGACCTGTATGAAGTCTACGCTGTTGCTCGGCAGCACTCAGTTCTTTCTCTTGTGCTTGCATAGACTTCTCAGACATCTGTTGCAACGATAATAGATTACTAACCTCTCCTACTCCAGCACCTTCCCAACCTGATCGATCCATCTGAGCTACCTGATTACGAAATCTCAAGTAATAGGATTCTGGTTGGTGATCTTCATAAGACTCGATACCATGCTTCAAGGAAAGTTCGCCCATAATCTGATGCCAGGTTAATACCTCCCGCACTCTATCTTGAGCTACCTTACGCATTTGTACCAATTGAAATCTTCTTCTTTCCAAGTCTATCTTCTTTATCTCTACACGAGCATCTGCTTTAGTCCAAGCGGTAGTTCCTTCTTCTACAAGATCTCTCTTCTCTTCCAACTCCGTTACGCTAGCCTCATCTATACGAAGTAATTGTAACGATTTTCTCTGTTCATAACAAAGCATCACTAACTCTTGAAAATGTACTCCTTGCTCTCTCACGGACTGCCAGTATTTAGCATCAGGTGTGGGAAACTTAGTATCCGTTAACACACTATTACGCATTTCCCACTCGGACCTAAAATGCTGACCAGCCCAAAATCTCTGCTCCAAAGGTTCCTTAATAGCTTCTAATTCCTGCAAACCCAAAGGTTCTAGAATACTGGCCTCTCTCATCAAAGCCAAGGACTGTTCAACATAATCCCTAGTCGACGGATCGGGAACTTGTGTATCTTTTTCTTCTGTCAAGGTTTCGCTCCTTTTGGTTATACAATGGTTATCTTTCACTAGTACCTACTATCAAGACAGTGGCTTGACAAGCGGCCAGTGTTTGAGAAAATTGAACTTCAATCTCATAGTGTCTCGGAATAGCCACTATAGATCGAGCACCAAAAGATACCCTAAGATCGGTACTACCTGTCTCGGTATCGAATGGTAAAGATTCGTTTAGGGTAGTGTTTCTTACATTCACTTCTATGTCTCTAGATTGAGCCGTAGTAAACTGTATAGAGACATAGCTTAACCACCACTCTTCATTATTACCAGTAGTAAAGGCTGTTCTTACTAACCGATCGGCCGCGGCTGCTTCAGTCAGATCGATCACTTGTCGTTTGGTAAATATGGTATTACGCGCCATAAGTTTCTCCTAATTCTTTAACATAAACAAAAGATCCTCTGACTGAGGTCTTCCAACCCTTCCAAGTGCTTTCCAGTTGATCTTTGTACTGCTCATAAAAGTCCGCAGCAGACTCTTCATCCCATCGGAACTTATTAAATCTAACAGCCTGAGGCTTTTGCTTACCATCTCTACTATCGGTACCCATTACAAAGGAAACACCTGCTACATCAATATTATCATAGGTGGGAGCACGATAGTAAGCAGAAAAGAACTTAGGATCATGTAATCGCCAACGTCCTTCGTTTTGGGTAGAATTCGGATCAAATTGAAATGTAGCAGATACCATAATGGGTAGAGCAGTACCAGCTATTTCTGAAGGTACAAACCATTCATTTTCTGGATCTGCAGAGAAGGGAGCTACTTCTTCATTTTCTGAAACTAGATAATCAGCAGCTTCTTCTTCAGGCACATCCAAATAAAAGAAGTCTGCTGTATCTCCAACAGACATTTCTTGCTCAATATACCAATAGGCTTGTTCAGGGGTTCTGGCAAACCACCTATCTGTGGCATCTTCTATAGCTGAAAACTGCGGTTGAGTAGTCATCCAATCAGGTATCTCAGCATCTTGCATAGATACTTTACCTCTCCAAAGTCTAACAAAACCTGGAAGAGGGGGAGGTAAAGTATCTATGGCGGATTGTATTTGAGAAAAGTCCATTGTCTCCTCTTCCTCTTTATAAATGAATAGCTATTAGACGCTAGCAAATTCTCACAAAATGCTAGGTAGATGCGAAGGTACAAGCGCTGGCTGAGAAATTCTATAGCTTCAAAAGTACCTTTTGTTATACACAAAATTTACAAGGGTAGTGGCGGAAGCCCATAACCCTTACCCACATCTCGGTTAGACCGGTTAAACTATCATTTACCGTAGCTACTATCTTATCCTGAGTACCTCTACCTAGTCTAAGACCTCCAGGAATAATATTACCCAAAGGAAAATTGATAGTCTGAGCATCGGTAGATCCAGTCCAATTAGCTAGCTCCCATGAAGTAGCCCCATCTCCATAAGGCCAGAAGAAACCAGTCTGCGCTATGACTTGGCCTCCTGTTTGAGCCTTATCAACTAAGTAGGTACTGACTCCGGCCTCTACTATCTCTAAATCCCAACCATTACTTAGAGCAGATAAAGCGCCAAAATTGTTGTGAGACACTCCCGAATCTGATATCAAAATGAGAATGTGAGTAATGCGAATATCATAATCAGCAGAAGCAGTTAAGTAGAAAGTTTGAGGGGTGCTACTGCCATCTACATTTTGATTAGCACTACCAGTAGCCAAACCATCATCTGTTAGATATCTAGAAAGATACCTATAAACATTAGGAGTGCCTATGGCAGGAACATCAGGTTCTACCATAGCTACCTGGAGTGCGTTTCTAGAAGTTACTGCGGCAGCTCTTTTACGGCCTACTCCATCTAGGATCTTAGAAACGAAGCTCATAGGACCTCCTCTACGGGATAATGCTTGAACCCTAAAGCTCTTACATAAAACTCAGTGAGGTCCGTAAAGTCATCCTGGATCACCGAAGTTATCCTATCTTGGGCGCCTCTACCTATACGTAATCCCATGAGTTCAGTGCTATGAAGACCGCTCATAATAATGCCTAAAGGAAAGTTAACTATTTGAGCATCTGTAGTGCCTGTCCAGTTAACTAACTCCCAAGCATCTGTGGCATCTCCAAAGGGCCAGAAAAAACCAGCCTGAGCTATTACCTGCCCACCCGTTTTAGCAGAGTCTATCAAATAGGTATCTACTCCATCTTCGGTAAATTTAAGATCCCAACCATGAGTTAAAGTGGCAGGATCTATATTACCAAAGTTATTATGAACCACACTAGTATCAGCAATAATGACAATCAAGGCAGTTACATATAGATCGTAATCAGTAGCAGCTCGGATAAAAAACTCCTGAGTTCCCAAAGCTCCATTAACGTTCATATCAGTAGTACCTGTAGGGGTACCGTCACTACTCAATCGCTGAGAGAAGTAACGATAAACATTAGAGGAGCCTATGGTAGGTACATCAGGAGCTATAGCTGCTGCATGTAAAGCGTTCCCTAAAGTGACAGCAGCCTTAAACCCTCTGCCTAATCCATCTATCAATTGACTTAGAGAAGCCATTAGAACACCTTCGGGAACATCAAGAAGCTCACTCGGGCATAAGCAATCCCGCCTGTATGATCTCCTATATAATCTACCTCTATAGAACCTCCTTGAGGAATGACTATAGAGCCTTCTTTGTTGAAAGTGATCATGTCAGAGTTACTAGGATACCAACGATCAAATTCTTTTATAGTTCCTGTCAATGTTGGACCATTATGATAGGCAGTAATAGAAGCCTCATTACCTGAACCAGTATTTAAGTTCACCGGAGTAACGGCAGAACCTCCAGAGGAGTAAGTTCTACCTAAGCCTATTCTAAAGTAATTAGTAGAGACAGGAAGAGAGGTTCCACCTGTAGGACCTACCAATTGCATGCGTATGTAGGTGATAACCATATTACGATCTGGGTCATCATTCTGTAACCATATAACAGGTAGAGTAGCGGCGGATAGAGATACAGTACCTAGAGCTTGATAGGCATCGCCACGTTCAGAAGAGATCCACTGTTGGATAGATCTAGAAACAGAATTAACTGCTAACAAATGAAAAGAGTTCACAGATGCTTCATAACCAGATCCAGTGCCATCCTTAATAGTCATGATACACCTCCTAGAATGTACCTGGGTCCTGATAATGGCCAACTACAAAACCCCTGATAGTGCCCCCAGTTTCTGCATAAACAGAGTAGCCAGACCCTGTGCCTAGAATCAAGCCATAAGTAAAATCAAACACTACGGGTTGGTTACCAGTGGCCAATAATAAAGGACCAAGATAGCGGCCACCACTCAATCCAGTAATATCAGCTCCTGTTTGAAAAGTAGCAGAGGGAGAGGCATTTATTTGACTGTTGACATTAACAGGAGTTCCATCAGATCCTCCAGTGGGAGTGCCTACTTGTGATAGATAGCCTAACAGTGCAGTACTCACCGAAGAAGCATAAACGAATTGAGTAAGCACTAGTATTTTGGATGTGTGAGTGTTTTCTATATACAAGAAACACTTTCCATCCGTAGGAGTAATAGAGAAAGGAAATAAAAACACGTCGCCAAATACTACGTTGAGGTGCCTAGTATTTGGTATAGTATTAGCTCGAGTGGCCAATCTATTCTCTGAATCGACCTCTGCGGCATATCCTGTGCCTTTACCATCAAGGATGGGAACCATAGACAACCTCTCACCTTTCTATAACCCCGGCATGTGATGACTAAATACCAAAGCGCCATCCATGGCAATAGAACCTGTACCTACATAGATAGAGTAATACATGTTAGGACCTAACACAAAACCAAATTGAAATTCTACAGTGGCAGAGTAGCCAGTACCAGGTAGATAAAAGTTGCCTAAAGAACTACCGTCACTTAGGCCGGTAATATCAGTACCTACCCATACAGTAGCCGCAATATCGCTGCCTACAAAAGTGTTCAGATTTACAGGAGTTACCTCAACGCCTCCAGAAGGAGTGCCTGTTTGCATCAGATAGGAAGTAAACTTTTGCACAGCACCACCAGAAGGCATCTGTACTATGATTTGATGAACGGTCAATACTTTAGTGGTAGATGTGTTTAGAATAGCCAAAAAGCAATGATCGTCCCCATTAGGTGTGACAGTAAAAGGAACAGTGTATACAGATCCTTTTACATCTAGTAAATAGTGTTCTAAGGGTATACTGACGCTCTTAGTGACTAATCGATTACTAGAATCCACCTCAGCACGATAACCGGTACCTTTACCATCTAGAATAATGTGCCCACTCATAGCTAACTACCTCTTTCTAGATATCCAAAGGACCAACATCTTCCTCTGTCAACAACTTAATATGGGTAGTTAATATACGCAACTCGGACAAAATGTCCAGGAGTATCTGAGAGGCGGTCATATCCTCCACCAATACTTGAGATAACCCTCCAAAGTCTACTACATCTCCTGCGCTATCGCAACTAGACACAGGAACAGGATTGCTTGTACCTACATCCACATCTCCAACCTGAATGTTAGCATTGGCATTCAAATCATCGTGAGTATCTTGAATGACTTCTGTGGGGCCAGTTACTACAAGAGTACCTGTTACAGGAACAGGATTGGAAACGCTAACATCTGCATCCCCAACCTGAATGTTAGCATTGGCATTCAAATCATCGTGGATTGTTTGGATTACTTCTATAGGTCCGGATATAGTAAAAGAACCAGTTACAGGAACAGGATTGATAGAAGTAACATCGACATCCTCTACCTGAATATTAGAGTCTACGCCTTCGCGAGTACCAGACTGTACCGCGGATATCTGGTTAGCACCTAAAGCTAACTGCACTCGAGGATCGTTATAGCTGGCGTCTGAGATTTGTAAAGTTTCACCAGGATCTAAAACAATACTATCATCTTCGCTTAGATGAAGACGTCCTCTGGTCAGTAAACTAGTAACATCCCAAGGCATAGTCTAACTCCTTACTTGGTTATTATCTGGGGCGTACCTGGCTGTAAACTTACTTCCCAAGCCGCAGATATATTGGACCAAGGGCCTAGAATAGAATCTTCCTCATTGTCAAGGGAACCGGCTACACGTACTTGATAAATTTCACCTTGGGTACTGGAGATAGAATAAATTACGTGATCTACCTCGTTAATCCTTCTAGTAACAGAAGCATCAGCAAAGCCAACTAAAAGCCAACTATCGCCGCTATCCAATGTTCGTTCTACTCTATAGTAAGGAGGGCTCCCTATTGCAGGAGCCCAAACCCATACATCACCGACAGAATCATCGTAAGACTTCAGAAAGGAAGATTGAGAGAAAACGAAAGCTACTAAAATGATAGAAGCGACTAGAGCAATCAAAAAGATACGCAAGAGGCACTTCCTACCCAGGAATGATCTTGAGAATCTGATCAGGACCTACTGATCCTTCGAGATAGATAATAGGTTGACCATCTAACTCGGACATCTCTCCCTGCAAATCATTTACTATTTCTACAATAGCAGGTACTCCTCCCCAAGCTAGAGCTATCTCTCTAGCTTTGGCAGAGGCAAAGGTAGGATCAGGAGTAACCCATAAACGTTCGCCTTCTATAGGCCACAAACCACTCTGAGAGACTGTATTAAGATAATCCCCTAAAGTAGGAGCAAAATAGGTACCATTGATCTTAGCTCCCTGACTTACCATATAATCAGAAACTTTAGCAGCCGTAGTAGCTCCGTATACGGTCTGCATAATCTGATTAGATAGATCTATAGCCAACTCAGGATTGTTATCCAACACAGCTGCCTCTAACGAATGACTTAATTCGTCTAGAGCAGCCTCGGCTTCTCCAGGTTCATAATCAAAAGTTTCAGGAGGATATCTTTCTGTATAACACTGCAACCCTTCATCCTGCACCCCTCGTTGAATAATTTGCCAAAACTTATCAAAACGAGGACTGCCTACTAGGGGCGCTATTCCCAATATAGCAGCAGGGTCTGCATTAACAAAATCACAACTAAGTCCTGTCTCAGGATTGATCTGAGGTACTTCCGCCTCATACAAAAGGCCGGCCACTTGTTTGTTTCCTTCAACAGAGGTAGATATAGCACTAGGCTTAAATACAGATAATATCTCATAAGATAAGGAGGATACTCTATCCACATCTTCAGCCAATACAGCATCTTTCAATTGCAATACCAATTGATCTAGAAGCTTCTCAGCAGCGCCAGGAGTATAACTATACTCTTCTGGAGGATAGGCAGTAGTATAAGGAACAAACATAGAACCGTCTTCGGCATATTCCTTTATCATAGGAAGAAACTCATCCAACAGTTCTGGATCGTCTAACATAGGAATAATAGCATAAACGCCTGAAGGGTCACCATAGTCCTGACTAAGTCCCGTATCTGGATCGGGTTGAGGAACCTCTGCTTCATATAGAAATCCAGAAGCTCTTTTACCAATAAAACGACTAGCAAGACCGTTAAGGACCTGTTGACGTCGTTGAGTCACATTGCGTCTAGGGCGATTTACTCTTCGATCTATTCGTTCGTTACGTCTACGTTCTCTTTCTTCCAAATGCTCTTGCTGAATTTCGGGAGGACAGACCTCAGGATTTCCTGGAGGGGTTCCAGGGCCTAATCTTTCTTCTCTGTCCTTGCGTCTACGTTCTCTCTCGTCCAAATGCTCTTGTTGAGTGCTGGGAGGACAAACATCTGGGCTTCTCGGAGTAGCATTAGGACCTCTACGAGGTGCGGAGGCTGCAGGTCGTACTCTGCGTCTAGGACGATTTACTCTTCTATCCCAACGTTCATTACGTCTACGTTCTCTTTCTTCCAAATGCTCTTGCTGAATCTCTGGAGGACAGATATCAGGGTGGTAGGGAGTAGCCCCAGGGCCTAATCTTTCTTCTCTGTCCTTACGCCTACGTTCTCTCTCATCCCAATGTTCTTGTTGAATGCTTGGAGGACAAACGTCAGGATTTAGTGGTCTTGCATTAGGACCTCTACGAGGTGCCCAAGAAGTATGGAGCATAGAAGTAATCATACGTACGCGAGTAAGAGGTGAGGAAACTTTCAAAGCGTTGCGTAATATCTCTTGGGCAATCTCTGTAGGTACTTCCATCTCAGAAGCATCAGGTACTGACTTCTCCAAAGCCTTGACAAAGAAAGATAAGGCATCTCCAATAGCTCCAGAGATAGCTATACGATCGTCCGTGTTGAGTAAACCCATACCATATAATTGATCAGCAGCACGAGTAAAGCTCTCATGAATTCTACTCTGTAAAAAGGTAGACACATTTCCCTGATCTGCTGGTACAGGTGCAGAAGGAGGGGTTCTTTCCAGAGTTTCAGTTAGTTCATCCATAATGAAATAATTCCTCCTCGGGTCGGGAAGCTCACCGGCATCTATACCAGTAGAATCTGCAGAGAAGATAAAACTACCTTCTACTTCCCACAACCTAGTAGGGGCCATCCATCTATTATGTTGGTACACCCTATCTTGCAGAGTACGTTTGTTTATACGACTTGTGTCTGATTTCTCTAAAGCAGGGAGCCATAGGTCATAAGCCAGATCATCTTTACCTACTAGCTCATCTCCTAAGGCTCCCCCAAATGAGGTGCCATCATGTTCATCGTCTTTATAACTAGGCATGATGTCCATAAAGCACTATCTTTCTGTTTTCTTATTCCGCTCTGCCGCTTCTCTCTCCATCGCTTCCTTCACTTGTTTCTGGGGTACTACTCTCTTCACTTTGCCCTTGGCTCTCTTGACGAACGCCATCACTACCTCCTTTCGAGGCTGAATCTTCTATAGCTGCTTCGTTGGTGTAGAAAACACTACCATCTTTAGACTTACCATACTTACTAGGTCCAAAGACTTTCTTACGTCTTGTAGAAGTAGAAGCAGTAGTCTCTCTAAGCGCCTCTCGTAAAACAGACGCTTCATCTACTAGCTTAGATACTAACTCTTTAACAGCCACAGGATCAGAAGGTATCTCTGGTTCTTCCTCTTCTTTAGAACTACCTATAGGTGGCAATGTTTGCAAACCAGATGGACCAGCTATACCAGGACCCTGCGCACCAGGTTCACCTACCCCTGGTAGTGAAGGTTCTCCTATACCCCCTGGAGCACCTCCCGGCATAGCTCCAGGTAGACCACCAGGAGATCCTAAAGGTGAAGGACCTACGTTAGGAATTCCTTGTAACAAAGGTCCACCACCAGGAACTCCTCTAGCTTGAGCAGGTCCTGCCATATACGAAGTAAAAACACGTTGAAGAGTTTGACGATAAACAGGATCGGCCACAGTTCCTACCTCATCAGTAAGATCTCTAGTTATCTCAGCATAATCCCAATCAAACACTTCACACAATAGCTTCAAAGGAATATCGCCCTTATCTCTCAAACGAAGCATGTAGTTCTTCTTCTGAGTATCATCATAGAGAGATAACTGTTCCAACCAATGAATCTCAGGAATCTGTAACCCTTCTCTTCTTCTAGTGTTAGCAGAATACTTGTGATAAGACTTGCCACTAGAAGTACGAACCTTATGATTTAGTTCGGCCTGGGTGATCTTTCGATAACCTCTAGCCTCTGCTATAGGCATAGCTACCTTCTCCCGAACCCACATATCAAAAAGGTTTCTGAGAGAAGCATACCTCATCTGTAAGATTTCAAAGGCCACACTAGCGTTGGCATAGGTTGGTCCCTCTCCGTGAGTGATGGACTTATTCGTAAAGAGAGCAGTTAAGATTCTCTTCTCTACAAATTCAAATTCTGGTATCACAGGAAGTACCTTACCAGTGCTTCCATGATAGTCTACCTTCAACGAGAAGTTACCAATCAAAGCAAAGTTTGGATCATCTTGACCTGCAGCTAATGTGGAGGCCAACGAATCAATGTCATCTTGATCTGGAATCCATTCGCCTTGAGGATCACCTAAAGAGAATACCTTCAGAGGTGTAATATGCCTATCCGATATAGCGTACTGGGCCTCTCGAAGTTTGTCCTCGTACAAGAGGTCTTTTAGGCAATCATATACGGCCACATCGTTATAAATAGTGAAAGTTATATCCTCTTCAACGGTTAGATCGTATACTTTGCCTACAAAATTTTGTTGGGATATACTGCGAATAGGGCAAACAATATAGTCCCCTACGCGTACTCTATCGCAATGTTTTCCTCTACCTTTATTACCATAAGAGCCTGTTTGAATAATCTGCACTACATGTGCATATGACCACTTGCCCCCTTCCACCGTTTCAAAACCAAGCTTCTCCATAGTGTTTGCTATAGTTAAAGGATTGGTACCTTTTCTATGTTCTTCTAATACAAAAGTGACAATATGGTCATTATTACGTTTCTTTTTTCTTTGCTCAACTAAAGTAGCCTCTCTAAAAATAGCCTGAGAGTGCATATGACTCAAACCTAATAGCTGGTCTATTTGCTGGAAAGTCTTTCCCTCTTCTACATAAAGGTGAACAACCTCTTGAGAGAGTTGATCTTCTCGAATAAACTCTCCTTTCAAAGCATTCATTCTTTCCAACAGTACTTTATTTGCAGATAGAGGTATAGAAAGGTCACTTCTAAAACCAGTGCTAGAATCGCTACGCTCTGTGACATGTAGAGTGTTATCTATACCTAGATGATGTAGCATAGAGGAGATCTGAGCAGCTAGCACAGTATTAGAAGTACTACATCCAATACGAGACTGATGGTGACATCCATCCCCGCAGAAAAAACCAGACAGGAATTCTAATTGTAAATGTCGAGGCCAGAGAAAAATCTCAGAAGCTATCTGTTTGTGAATGCTATACTCGCCTACATAATGCAAAAAGATATCTAAAATTATCAATTGATCAGCAGGTAGGAAATTAGTAGTAACCACTATTCCATTGTTATTGTGTTTAACGATCTTAGAAGTGATGTCATACTCAGACTGTAAAAGATTTACTACATCTTGAGCTAGCGTATCAGTCTCATCCTGATGGAAGGAAAAACAGAGACCCCTCTTCTGTCCCTCAGGCACTCCATTTTCTTTAAGATAGTGACCTTCTGCTAAAAAGTAGCCAAAAAGTCTAGCTTGCTCTGGAGTGACTTCGGTGTCTTTATACTCAGACTGGTGAGCCAAAACACAAAGATAATCAGTCTCTTTTAAGTCTTTGGCCTTAATCCATTCAAACTGTTCAGGCCAGCTTCCCTCTACAGCTTCCATTCCATGCTTCTTATCATAAGGCAAGCCTAATCTACGTCTTCGTTGACTCACTAACTGACCACATCCACAAGCACACTCTCTATGGCCAACCCAAACTAGAAAAGGATGATCCCCGGTACACTTGATAAGTTCGTCTTGACCATCTACTTGGATCTCATACAAAGGCTCGTCCACATCAAAAGTAAGAGTATCCGTTACTTCTCTAACCCTACCTTTGTGAGTCCAAACACTTTCACCAGTTTGAATATCTTGTATAGGTTTACGAGTACCATCGGCCATCACTACAGGAGTATCTCCTGTGAAACATCTCAACACAATGGAAGTACCCCTAAGATCGTAAGGAGAAGCCTTCCTAGCTACTTGTGATACATTAAAGTTGTCCAAAGGAACGTTCTGTCCTGCTTCTACCGCTTCAATCACTACAGGATCTAAATCAGATCGAAGCTGCATATTACGTTCGTCTGTAGACTTTACTAAAGCAATCAAGGCATCGTCAGGCTCTAAGCTAAGTTGTACGTTGGCTCCATAAGCTAAAGGAGAAGCATTTACGTGAATAAAGTCTGGATTTAATATCACCAATTGATCATAAGCTAGCTGATCAGGGTTCCAATGAAGGAAAGGAAAACAGTTATGCACAGCACAACCATTAGCTACATAGCTATGATCACCCTCTACCTCTAGATTGTAGACCTGTCCTTTGTAATGCCTGTACTCAATATCACGAATAGGCATTACAAGGTAATCACCCTTGATAAGAAGACGTGCTGAAGAAGCTTGGGTAGGCCTTACTGCCTTGTGTGCAGCCTTAATAGAGGCACGCAAAAAGTCGTAGGAGTTATACTTAGAAAGCTTAACAGCAAATATATCTGAGTCACTCTTGGAGTAATGCCATTTCTTGAGTGAAGCTGGAATGTCATTCCTAAGAAACATCAACCACAAATGGTAGGCTAAGGTTCTGGATACAGTAGTCATCTGCACCATACCATTAGAATTGACTGAACCATCTCCTTCAAAAAATGCTTGTACAATTTGTAGCTGCTTGGCAGGTTCCATTCTCAAAATACTGAGATCTAGTTTCTTCTCATGAGAGCCACTACCACACAACCTCTGGAACAGCTGTGCTATCTCTTTAGAATCTACAGCGACTCCGATACAATTTTTGAGCTTTTGGATACGAGTTTTAATACCCAGGGATGCCCAACATCTTTGGATGTCCTCAATGATATCAGGATTGCCATTAGCTATATGTACAGTGTATGGTATTTCTTCTCCTTGAGCATTCTTTCTCCAATGGAGCCAACCCTCAGCTAAGTAATAACCCAGCAGGCGGCAGAACTCAGGAGTATAGGTACTAGCTTCGACAGTGCGATCAATGGGATAAACTAGCCAATCACCCTTGGACAAATGCTCAGCAGGTATAAAATCAAACTTCTCCTTGTCCAAAGAAAAGACAGAGTAGCCAGTATCGGCAAAAGCTTTGACATATTCCTTAGAGTTCCAAGCAAGCTCTCCTTTAGCTACCTCGATAACATCCTCCCTAGCCTGACTACGAGTCATGGCATACATAGGGTGGTTCTTAGTAACTTCTAAAGGCTCAGGAAGTCCAGTTACGTGGAAGACGCAAATCTCTTCGTCCACAGTACGAGTAGTCGGATAAAGAACTTGGCTAGCTTGGCCCATATGAGTAAGGACAGTGTCCCCGGCTCGAACATCCTGGATGGACTTGATTTCACCATTGCCCATCATTAAATAAGCCGAATCAGCGCAACATTCTCCAAGTAACCAGTACTCGCGAAACATGGCCAAAGCATTGCCATACAAATCTAGTTCTTCAAAAATGTCTTCATATTCTTGAGTGATACCATCATCATCGATACCTCCTACAGCAAAACGTGATAGAGGTACTTCTGAGTGCATGTCCAGACAATTCCCGATCATTGGATGGAATCTATCATAATACCTAATCCAGCGGTTCAAAACCTTGTAGGTATAGGGTAGAAACCAATTTATAGGATCAAACAACGGTCCTATGATCTCAGGCTCAGTAAATGTTATATTGGAGGATCCTTGAGGACCACTAGAGGCACTTCGCATGATAGCTCGACGTTCTACTTCTGTTAAATAGTCGGACTCCATACCAGCAGTGCCCATACCAGATACACCATTCACCCTAGCAAAATAGCCAGGGCGCTCTTCTACTACACGAGCACCCTGGGCCTGAAAACCTGATCGGGCTCGATGAAACTCTTCATTTAGATTAGAGGTGATAATCCTTCTGACCATAATAGTTTACCCCAGGGGAAGCTCAGCCTCAAACACTTCCTCTAACGGTAGTTCATCGATAACCATGAGAGGTATCTGAGCTTGGTTAAGTTGATCCAGATCATCCTCTTCGCCAGTGTCCCACACTATAGTAAGCTTATCGCCTTTACTGACTATAGTACCTTTAACTGTGGCTTCACTCCCTCTAAGACCTACACGCTTGCCTGGAGCAAAACCTTTGACTGGTGTTGGAGGCGATGCCTGGATAACAGGTTTGACATCTAAAGGAATAAATGCATGAGTAAGTTTACCTATCTTAACTCTAACATCACCTTCAGCATCCATTCCTATAACTCTACCTATGCCTCTAGGAGTCTGTACGTGAGTGCCTCTCACAAGGCCTCCAGAGAGTACATGCTCGTAGGCGTTGGTATAATCAGCATCCGCAGGAGTAGACCAAGGTACAGTAGGCACATCTCTAGTGGTTCCAGTACCACCAGTAAGTGCTTCTTCGTCTGTTCCTTCTAAGTACGGATCCTGTACTACTCTCTTTTCTTCTTTCTTTTTCTTACGAAGTGGTCGAGCAGATTTACTGGCTTGAGGCCCTAATGAAAAGCTAGCATCATCAAAGTTATCTTCTGCTGGTTGCTCCTCAGGTGTAAACAATATGAGGTCATCTTCATCAGATAAGCCAGGTTCAGGTATAGCAGGAGCGTTCATAGCTCTATCAAGTCCTTCGGCCAAATTGGACTCGGTTTGCCAGGTGACTGTTTGAGGGTCTAGCTGGCCAGTAAAGGTAGCCCACCCTTGTGTTTCTACTCCTTGTTCAGGATAGGCAATAAATTGAATAAAGGCGGTGCGAGTATATCTATCAGGTTCTGTCCAGTCTATACCTACTACATCAAAGTCTGCTTGATCTTGTGCGGCAGATACTTCTGAGGCCAACATGTCATTAAGTTCTTGAGCCAAAGCTTCATCGGCAGGAGCTTGAGCGTATTTGCGTGGAGATAGTGTTGCCCAGGTAAGCCAACCTGCTCCTTCTCTAGGCTGAGGCTCGTGAAAAATCTCTGAGGCATTTTCACCTAGTTCTCGTACAAAAGCTTGTATAGCCTCAGGATCCAATGAATCAGGATCGTCTGAAGCAATTTCCCACACTCTTTTACCTTCTTCATTCTGATCTTCTGATATAATCTGGAGAGAGGCTTTGATGGGTTTGAATTGTTTATCAGGCTGTAGCAAGGTCAACCTACTAGAACGTACTTGAGTGTTATCTCCATCGTCCCACAATACATCAATGAAACAGGCATCCCCTCCATTACGCACAGGATCTACATACTTAACTTCTCCTTCTCTTTGATCCTTAGTATCCCTTACTCTATCTGCTATGGCAAAGCCTATATCTTCTTGTGCAACACGGTTCATGGATGTCACCTCTCTCTTCCCAGATCTATGTTTAGCTTTTCCTAGTTGTTCACCATAAGGAGTAGTTTCTGGAGGCTCTACATTTTCTAGTTCAGAATAATCAAAAGACTCGTCTGATACGGTGTAGGCTTCTTGTGTAGAATCTACTTGGTCCATATACGAATATAGAGTACCTATTACTTCTGCCCACTTCTCAAGTTTTTCGGCTACTAGGTCATCTGTAGCAGGCATAACATTCTGATTGAAATAAACAAGTGCTGCATCCCCTAAAGTTGCAGGACTACCCAAGCTGTGCCATTGTCTCAAAAGTATAGCTGGAGCACTATTATCATTGGGATTGTCTTGAGCCCACGCATAAAATTCCTCAGGTATTTCTATGGTAGCGTAGGGATGAGTACTCAATAGCTCGTGTAGTTCTGCCATTAGAACATTCTCCTTACAATTCTATAAGCCACTTAGCATCGTACTGCAAAGGCAACATTTCAGCAGAAGTGATTCTATCCACCAAAAAGCTTTTAATTCTATTATCAGAAGCATCATAGGCAAACAAATAAATGCCAGGATAGCCAGTGCGTTGAGGGATACGACTTCTGTAGGAATAAGGTTCTACTTCGTAATTATTAGTAGCACCATTCAACTTGGTATACGTAAGCTTTACTATATTTTGGGAGCGTGCAGCGTTGGCTAAAGTACCAGGAACAGTAGCTACCTCCTCAGGCAGCAGTGCGGGCATAGGTGTCCACTGAGGAGGTAGCTCGGGCGGCAGCGACGGCTCTGCGGGGGTAGTACGCGACAACGGTAAATACTCCAAAGGTACTCCTGGGTGTACTCCTGGAGCATATCCTGGATACTGTGTGGGTTGAGGAGGTTCGTATCGAGGGGGGTACTCTGGAATTACCCCTGGAGTCGCATACTCAAAAGCCGGCGCTTCTGTCTGCTCTTCTACTGGAGGTTCTTCTACTGAGGGTTCTTCTTGTTCAAACCCTGGATATTGTTCTTCTGGAATAGGTTGAAACCCGTCTTCATCCTGTCCTGTTCTATACAGGTAAGGAAATATTTCATGGGCATAAACGGGAGTATACAGAGAAGTATCGTAGGGGATAGGATAGAGTAGACGTACTGCACATAAGGGCCTAGCACCTATTCTTAAAGGTAGAGGGCGTATCTTTTGTGCATAGATAATCATTACTCTATGTCCTTAGGAGGCTCTCCATATTGAAGATAATGACGCAGAGTGTTTGAATGATACCGTTCATCTGCAGCCATATGTTGAAATATCTCCTGGAGATCAGGATCATCCGTCTCTTCTGCCCAAGCAGTATATTCTTGAACAGCTTTTTCTTCATCCGCTAAAGCAGCTTTTATGTGCATCATATCAGTAGGGTCAACAGCTCCGTGTATAAAAATAAGAGGACGAGACTTGGTCATACCTACACCTCAAAATCTTCTAGTGCGTGCTGAATAGCTCCTACTACACCATAACCTTAATCAGAGGATAATGAATTATCTTCCAACCATTTTCTAACAGTAGTGACAGTAACATTATCCGCAGGAAAATAATCCCAAGCAGCTATAACAGTACTGTCCGTGTATATAGGAAGAAGATCTTTTATTGCACTTGGATTTTCTTGAAGTATTTCTCTAGGGAGTAGTTCATAGGCCTCAGCAATATCTTCTGAAACTAATAGTGCTAATTCCTCTGAAGTCTCTGTTAAAGGAGAGGTAAACATGTTGTCTAACTCAGCGGCAAACTCATTTAACGAGTTATCTTCAACACCAAGATCTTGTAACACGTTGATAAGACCTGAGATCAACGTATAGGCTTCTTCCACAGTAAAACGCTCACCTACTAACCAATCAGATACATTATCCAAAGAAGGATCTTCCATAGGAAAAAAGTCCCACGCGTTCACTACATCAGGACTTTGCTTTGCTTTTATTACCTCACTCACCGCAGACATATTACCTTCGTATTCTGCCTGTAGAGCATCTACTACTTTGGAGTAACTTGAAACTATTTCTGAAGCAAAGTTTGTGATTTCTTCTTCAGTAACTTCAGGAGTACCAATGATTCTCATATCTGAGTCTAACAGGTGGTCATCGGTGTCTGAAATGTCTTCTTGGATAGTAGCAAGTCCCTTGTCTAGAATTTGAGCCCCTACATTATTTACTCTATTCTGTAAGTCTTGAGCTATCCTGGCAGCTTCGGAAGGATTTTGCTCTTGCATATCTTCTGTATAAACAGCATTCAAAAGATCCCGTAAGGACTGAGGTTGCACATTATGCAGAAGTAGCATGGTTTCAGCGTCAGCATAATCCCAACCAGCCTGTCTGAGAGCATTAGTATAGGAAGCTATATCCATAGACCTACCTTGAGTAGCCTCTTCTAAAACTCTTTCAACATCTGCCAGAAACACTGGATGGATAGGAGAATCGGAGATAAGTAGCTCTTCGGGCATATCTACAGGACTAACCAAACCTGCAGGTTCTTCTTCAGATCGCTCTTCCAATAAAGTTTCTAAATCTTGCAAGGTCTCTTCGATGTCGCTAAGAAGTTTGTCATCTTCCCCTGCAGCTGTCAAATATGTCCAATGATGTAGAAGAGCATTACGTATCAAAGAAAGATCGGGTTGTATAACTCCTGTATATATTTGCCCTCTAGTTCGAGAGCAAAGACGAGCTAAATGATCTTTGGCCTTCTTGTCATCTCTATCACTAAGAGTGACTAGTAGATTATCCACTGTTTGAAAAAGCGTACTAACCTCAGAACGTTCTTGAATATCCACCAATCCTAGCTCTGTGGCAAAAGCAGATACTAAGGCGCCCATAGTCTTAGGAGATGTTTCTAGTGCTCTCTTAAATGCTATTTCTTCTGTCGACTCAACGGTGATGGGTATTTCTTTAGGAATACGTAGAGGCTCCTTACTTCTAGGATGAGAGTCAATTAGAGTACCTAAAAGATCTCCATCTAGTTCTTCTAAAGTAGTATCTAAAGCTTGCTGTAAAGGTGATAGTTCCTCAACAGCTGCTTGAGAAGTAGTAGGAGCAGGAGTGGGTAGCTTAGGCAAGATATCTTTTTGTTGTAGTTGGCGCTTGAACCTCTTCCAATTATATTGGAGTTTGTCTAACTGTTCCTCACCTAGTTCTTCACCCAAAAAGCGCCAAGCAGCTCGAGCGCCGAATCTTTCGGCAACAGTGGCTGCCTCCTGTACTCGACTACGTTCTTCGGGAGACAGTTCTGCTATAATACTCTCGAGCCACTCATGCAATTTTGGAGGGGTCGTAGCGGCTTCTCGAAGAACCCTCCTCATACGAAAGGGTTATCCGAGAACTCCTGATCGGCCTCACGAAGAGCTTGCACCAACAGTTTGGCAGATACACCTTTAGCACCCAGATCTCGAATGGCTTGGGCGGCTGCAGGACTAAGGTGTTCTACAACCTCTACTCCTACAAATTCGGCGTCTTGTCCATCAGATTCTTTACCTTGCATAGTTTCAGGAACAACAACCCCACCAAGGGGTACTTCTACACCATAGTCCATAAGAGCCCCTGCTAGAGAAAGTAGATCGCCTAGTTCAGTAACACCATTCATACGACAGAACTGAGCAAAGGCTTGACTTGGTTGAATGTCTTCTTGACCTGCCAAAAGAACATGAGCTACTACCTCACGCACTTCGGGAGTTTCCAGTTCAAACGCTTTAGGATCGATATCGTAGGTCTCAGGCTGGAACATTGCAAGGGTCTGAGAGGCTCGTACAGGAATACCAATCTTTGCATGATAGTTGGCCACATCAACTCTGCTAGTAGTAGTGCTCACATCATCCTCCTCAGGAAGTGTTTCTCGGGAAAGGGTAGGTTTCTTACTGCCCTTTCTCTCTTGTTCAAACTCTTCAGGCTCGGCAATCTTATCAAGTGCAATATCTAACTTATCTAGATCCATACCCAAGGCACGCATTCGATCTAGTCCAGCAGCAGCAAGCAATTCGACTTCGGACATTCCAGCTCTGTCAGCGTGCCACTTAATAACCTCTTCGGGAGTGCTTCCTTCTTTCGACTCATCGTGAGTAGGTGTGTGCTCCCCAGCAGCTGTAGTCCGCTTAGCACCCCTAGGAGCCCCATCCCAATTGCTAGGCTCTCTGATGACTTCAGTGATTTGTACATCGCCACCAAAATCTCTACCTGTATCTACAGCAAGATCACCGCTGTCTGGATTATCTTCATTTCGATACTCACCTAAGTCGCCACCATCTTGAGCAGGAGCAGCCGCGCGAAGATCGTTGATTTCTGAATCGGTTACGATAGCAACTTTACCGCTAGGAAAGATGACTTTAGATTCACTAGAATCAGGATAGGTCTCTAAGACTACTACTTCCTCATTACCTATCTCTCCTCGCATGCCTGCCCGAATAGCACTGCGACGATGCATACTAGCAGCTTTTCTAATGGTTACCTGATCTTTGCCATACATCATTCTAGCAACTCTGGTAGCTTGTGCTACACTGGACCAGCCATCATCTCGATCACCTTCATAAGAGGTACCATCAGGTCCGGTCTCAACTATTACAATACTTGCCGTACCATCAGGATGCTCTAGAACAACCGGTTCTTGTAATGTATCGGGCTCATCCAGGGCTCCAACTTGCAGCCAATCGGGAATCACTTCCCCTTTAAGATTAAAGACTTGTTCCTCAGCCATTGTATTCTCCTTCTTAAAATGCTCTGTAATCTCGGGGAATGTCCCAAGAGCGAGTTACTTTAGGTGCCCTACGACGAACAAAAGGTTCTGCATCTTCAGGTACTCGCATAGCTGCACGAAGACCTTCTATACTGAAAGGATATTGTTTCATCTGGGCATCCACTACTCGGCTCGGAGGATATATATTACCCTCGCGAACTTCCAACGGAATACTCAGTCTACTACGACGTAGCGGAAAGGACTCATAAGAATGATACATACCTGCGTTGCCTAAAGGAAAAACTTCAGCAGTAAATGTTATACTACCAGTGACAAGTACTCCGTCACGTACATCATCAGAATCGATTCGCTCCAGATCTATCTGACGAAATCCAAAAGCGTTCTGGAGAGTACTAATGTTCTCCTTGAATACACTGGAGGCCTGGTCTATTAGAGAGGATTTTCTAAGAGGAAGGCGCTCCTGAGAAGACCAAGAAGTAGGATTAAACATAGAGTCTACAGCTTCAGACATTTCATCTTCGGCAAAATACTCTAGAGGTCTAGGCAATGAAGCCAGCTCATCCAACCATTTATCTTGGCGTTCATCTTCAGATCTAAGATCTATACCTATGCCTGTTTGTGCCGATACCCTAGATCCGCCTATAGGATCGTAACAGTAATCAGCCACAGTGTTTTCATCAAACAGCATTAGCGGCCTCCAAATTCTTAGAAGAAACGGATTGTAATACGTTCAATCTAGCTTTTGCTAAGTCTGTAATCTCTAAAGGTAATCTAGTATCACGAATTACCTTACCTAAGAAATCCTTATTACCGGAAGCAGCCACTAATATCTGCTTATCTCTGCCAGAAGATTGTAGAAACTTAGTCCAAGATATATCTTTAGTAAAAAAGGCTTTACGAATAAAGTCACCGTTTGGCACTGCTGCAGGTGAAAATGGAGAAGTGTACAAGTGTTTTTCGGTTACGTTCGCAGGTACTAGCGCTTGTTTTTTTATTAACTGTCTTACTTCCCAAGGATAATTAGCATCGGGAAAATAAGTATGAATGTCAAACACTTCGCCTGGCGCCAGTCTCAAATTGTTTGCTGCAGGTATAAGTAATACGCCACCTACATTATTACGAAACATTTGCATTACTCACTACTCCTTAACAAGCCATTTCAGAGGGCGGGCACTAAACTTAGGCTTAGGAGGTCTCTGTCCTTCGTTATAATCTGGATGCTCTACCTCTCTCTCAGCGCCTTCCATACGCTCTCTAACTTGCATTAACTCGTCAGGCTTGTCTTCTCCAAAGAATGCTTTATCTTGAGGGTCTCGATCAATCATAGAAAAGTTATCAGGAACTCCTGAAGGATCAGTAGACACCCTATGAGCCTCTTTCAATCTGCGTTCTTCCAGGGGAGTAGGTCCTGTAGTAAACACTTGTATTCTACTATCTGGATAGTCTTGTTCACGAGTAACAAAGCCTTCAGGTTGTTCAACCCAATCTTCAGGAGATACTCCTTTATCTTGTAGAAAAGCACCAAAACCGCTCATGGCACTAGGAGATACTTCTACATCACCTACCCAAGAAGCAAACTCTTCTTCTTGAGGAGGGGCCACCACCTCTTCATGGTCCTGTCCTGCCACCCTAACTGTCTTACGCAAGGGAGGGCGTCCGGTACTACGATCGAAGATTTTTGTATTGGTCTGTTGACCAACCGGACGTTCTGTTGTAAATGGATCCTGTCTCATTAGTATACTACTCCTTCCAACATATCATCTAGCTGGCGTATAGCATCTTCGGAATTACGTAATACCTCTAGAACCAAATTCGCCTGCTGTTGTTGCTGATTTATTAAACCTTCCAGCTGGTTTAGTAGACTTGCTATGTTACTAGCGGTGGAGGATAATAACTCAAGGCTTCTATCCTCTCCAGGTAAATCATACGAAGGTCTGATCTCTGTACTTATATAATAATGCAATGTACGAAGTTTATCACAGAAATTTGAAAGGGTCCGAACACCATCTTGCAAATAAAGTTGATGGGTATGTAAACCTCCTGTCATAAACTCATTAAGAAGTTTTGCCTCAGCCAAATCTTCTAGAGATTGCTGCATTACTACCTCCTCGAGCTGCATTAGACTTGGTCAATGAAACCCCTCGTATAGACCTGGTCTTGTTGCGCTGGGAAGAATCTGCAGTGCCTGAAGGAGAAGAATTACCATAATTAAAAGGCAGATTCTGTACAAAAGAATTACTGCCTCCTCCCGTAGGCGATCTATGATTAAACCCTGCTCCAGCTCTTACTAACAGCCCTGGCTGCTTTAGTCGTTTGATGATATCTGCTTTATTGTGGTTTAGAACTCTATGAATCCCTGCTAAACAATCTGCTAGGTCTTTACTACCTTTAACTGGATGATCAACACGCTGACCATCATCTTCTAAATTAGTAAGTTCATCCCATAATAACGTAGACTGTAGAAGATCTACATAACCAGCAGACAGAGAGCGTCTTAAATTATTATAATCATACCTATCTATATTGTGCTGTTCTGTGGGTATACCTCTACGCTTCAAGGATTCTACTAAACGTGCAGAGTTCCAAAAGTCCATGCTAACATAAACCACTCTAAGCTCTTGACATATTTCCAAAACGATACGTTCTACATTGTGAGTACTTACAGGAGTTTCAGGTTCAGGCTTCCAGACTATATGAGCATCTTCTATTACTTTCAAAATAGATTCTTCTTGTGATACAAACTCACCAGTAACGGCGTCTACTCTAGGTGTACCGTCGGCATCCAAAACATTCACCTGTACCATAGTAGGTTCCCCGTGACCTATCATGAGTGCAGCAGAGTCCTGTTTTAGACCTAAATCTATATGAATGACAAAAGGAAGACGTCTGTTGGGAATGGAAATATCCCATGAAACAATCTCTTTTCCTATACCACGATAAAGAGAAACGCCCGCTTCATTATCTGGATTGTCTTGTACAATAATGGTTTGGGTTTCAAATATGGGATGTCTCGGTCCCATTATATGACCCAAGGTAGTAAGATCAGACAACCACCGATGCTTGGACCGTAAAACAATAGTACCATATTTAGCCAAAGCTTCATAAGGATCTGAATCAAACTCCGGCTTAAACATAACAGGCACATTATCAAACTTTACATGTTTACCTTCCAGTACTCTATCGAAAGTAAAAGTACCTCCAGTAAACCTATTAGTAGGAGCTACCTCCCATGTAGGGTGCCTAGAACCATACATAGTAGGATTAGGGCCGCCTAGATTACCGCATTTGTTTAGTTGTATAGTGGTAAAATCGATGTCATCAGGATATCTCGGAAAGCTTAACAAGAAGCCTTTCCAAGCGTTTCCAAATCTAGAAGTAGCGGAAGATCTGAGAAGATTAAGTACATCAGGACCGTTAGCTCTTTTGCCATCGGAAGTGAACGCACTATTATGTACTATTATTCCATCGGCTACATAGTTGTGATTACCCTCAACCTCAATGTCATACACAAAACCTTCGTAGTCGAACTGCTCTATAGATACTATCTCGATAGCTTCAGGCTCTCCACTATCATCAATGGGTAAGGCCTTCGCCAGTTGTGTGCATTTGTATTGCATACACTCAGGTACATTCTGATCAGAAGATAGCCTTTGGTGTTTGGTATAAAGCTTATCACCTACTCTGAGTTCGTCTGCTCTTACTTCATCTCGTTTGTCATCTACAAAAATGTGATGATTACAAGTACACTCTAATGACCTGCCATTAGCCAAGTGTATCCTGAAAAGCTTCTCTTTCTTTGGATACTTAAACCAATTCACTACAGGTCTGTACTCAAAGGCTTGAGTATTCCAATTATAGGAAAGTACATGGACTGGCTTTTTCTCCTCAACTATTGTAGATATACATTGAGTAGATGCCTCCAAGGTACTAATCTTAGTCTTCGGGGCCAAGCAACTTTCGTCCATAATGGAGAAGACCACGTTATAGCCTTCGTAGGACTGATGAGCACTATGCAAAGAAAAGGCCCTGACACCTTTGGGAAAGATGCAGGAACGAGCGCCTAGGTTGATTTGACCTTTGCTAGTATTTTTTCTACGGTCTAGTAGTCTGCCTGAAACTGAAAGGTCAAAATTATCGCGAAACCAGCTACAACGTTTGATACGCTCAGAAAAGTAAGTGAAGTAGATATTCTCAGCTTGTTGTCCTACAGGAGCTACATTAAGAATATCTAAAGTAGAGCCAGGACCTAGACGAAAATACTCAGCAGGTTCGTACATACACAAAAACACATAAGAGAGGTAGGCTTGAACTAAACTGGCTATAGTATCCTTTCCTCCACCCTTACCATATTCTAGCACTCCTATTTGATAAGGAGAGCACTTATCCTGAGAGTATATATGTTTAGGGTCTTCTCCTAAAACGGCCAATACATCAGTAAGTTGTATAGGAGTAAGAGGAGGGTGATGACAAAAATCACTAGAAGTAACGAAGTCCTCAAAAGATACAGGTTCCTCCGACCAGAAAGATTTATCAGGATCTGTAAGCCTATCAAATTCTGTTTGTAGCAAGGTCTCTACAGAACCAAAAGGAGAGGAGGGTACCTGAGATTCTGAGAAAGAACTCATGGTTCTTTATCTCCCGATCTAATGATGACCCTTACTAAGGAATCCATCTCTTTGGAAAATTGCTGGAGAAGCTTTCCCTTTTCTATTTCTGCAGGTATATGAGGAAGGAAACATTGTACCACTAACTTAGCCACTTGTTCCAATAGTCTTCGAAGTTTACTCTCGATACCAGTCTCTTCTAAAATCTCGCCTATACTCTCAGCTAAGTCCTTTTTTAGGTTGTACAACTTAACAAGAGCTTGTTCCATTTGTGCGCTTTGTTTAGCATCAGGTAACCCTTTAATACGAATAATGCGACTCTCTGCATCGGATAGAAGATCGGTCAATTGAGATAACAAATTAAACTGTTCGCTCTGGGCCACCACACTGTCACTGCTTACACGTTCTAGATGAGTTATTCGGGCAACTTGAGGTTTGTACTGTTCATAGAATTTACCCTGAAAGGCGTATAGTTCCTGAACATCTACATCAAAACCAAAAGTATCTCTAAGTTCTACGGCTATATCCAATAAACTCTTACCCTGCAATAACATACGAGATACTTCAAACTTGTAGGGACTAGAGTCTATAAGCCTGCCTAATTCAAGAGCCTCGGAAAGTTCTAAATCATTATTTGTGGCTGGTAAGCTGTTCAAAGGCGTAACCATTGACAATGTCCATAAAGTCCTCAAAGGACTGGCCAGGCGTACTATCTATAGGAGGAACATCTCCTTCTGCATGAAAAGTAGCACCAGTACGCGTTATACAAATATTTACGGAAGGTCTGCCCGAAGCTTTACGAGTAAGAGCCGCACTGCGCATGATAAAACTACCCGTAGGAGTTTGTATTCTTTGCCAATCAGAATGTCCTACCTTTTTTTCTTCTGCTTCTATTACCTGATCTTCATCCTCAGGTAAGTCTTTGTAATGATCTGATAACATTTAAGACTCCTTTGCTAATATATACGATGCAAACAAGATATAAAAAATGTTACATTGTATATATTATACCAGGCTTTCCATACTTTTTCACCTGATTTATATAAAGATAGTTGACCAGTCGGTGGGGAACATTCTAGGTAGAGACCGATGATTATTCCATAGTAGATGTAGTATGCTGTGGGAGCTATTTAAGGAAGGACCAAAATCATACACTATTCGATGACTGCCAGGTGAATGTTCCGACACGTATATATCTATACACTCTAGCATAGTTAACAGAACATTCACCTTGTTGTGCATAAAATCAGTAGGAGAGAGATGCTTACGAGGCACCCAAAGAGAGTGATGATCCACATCTGGATCAGGTATAGTAAAAGATATAAAAGAATCCCTGCTGTATATCCTGCGATTACTGCATACCAAATTAACATTAACACATAAGGCACACTCGTAAGGCATATAATCTCCTATATACGAAACTTACTATCACCAGGAAGTACTAGATTACCTAAGCTGACCAAACCTTTAGATAATCTTCTCTTAATAGCATCTCTTGCTGTTGCAGCTATTTCCATAGCGGCTTCTGCATCTTCCTTATCCATAATACCCTTCTTTAGTTTCTCCGGAATATCTTCATCAATACGCCACTGCAAAGTTTGAACACTCTGGCCTAGAAAATCAGTGAAGTTATAAGAATCATTTTCTCCCCCAGGAAACTGTTCTTTGAATTGAATACGCATTTCATCAATAATAGACTCACCAATATCATCAATAGACTTATCAGCCAGAGCCTTTGCTTGTTCATAACTTTCATGTCTATCAAGAAGATGAGGGTACATACGTCGATTTTTTTCTGCATTAGGTAAAAGTTCACGCTTGGCCGACTTACTACTGGACACTCTTCTACGACGAGGTCGTCTAGCCTTTGCTCTTCTAGCCATCTACTTCCTCCACCCTACTAGTATCGTTATGTTTGGTTACACGAAAAACTCTATGGGCAAACTGTGTCATCTCAGGTGAATGAGTTACTAATATAATCTGTCTGCCTGAGGTTTCTGCATACTGTCTCAAAAACATAGCAGTTCTAGATAAATATCCTCTACTTAAATGCTTAAATGATTCGTCCAGTATAAGAGAACCTCCTACCTTAAACAGTTCTAACATTACTAGACGTAAACAAAAGCTAATAACGTCTACAGTACCTCCTCCTAACGACTCTTTGGGATCCATTGCTTCTCCATCCACCACTAACTCAAAAGAAGCTTCAGGTAACGTTTTAGTATCTTTCAATACTACTCTAAACTCATCATCAGTTTCAAATATGAATCTGATCCCTTCGCTTACTAAACGAGCAAAATCTTCAGTAGCTCTCGTCTTAACCGTAGAGGATACGACACGGATCACTTCCGCTTGCTGATCTAAAGAGGTAGAAATAACTTCCTCTTTGGTTAGAGTATCTTTTAGTTGAGAGTATCTTTCATCCAATGACTTCTTATGACCTACCGCTTCACTAACTCTAGAGGAAAGATTTTTGTAGCGAGCTAAGACCTGTGCTACTTGGCTCATAAGAACTCTCCTTCTTAATAGCTACAGATCTAGCAAAGCCTATGGCTCTTTCTTTAGCTTCGTCTAGGTTAGTCAATATAACAGTTTCACCCTCAGCTATGGGATCGAAATACTCAGAGCCGGCATCTCCTGAATCAACTTCATCTCCTACGCCAAAGCCATACAAAGCTCTATGAGACCAACCATACCACTTATTATCTTGAGGCGAAAATCCAATGGAGCAGATATTACTATCTTCCGAAATGGGCTCGGGTTGTATACCACGTTTAGCTAAAGCTTTGGCATCTTCAGGAGTTCCTATATAATAACCATCAGGTACAGTATAAGCCACTTCCATTTCCAAAGCGCCATCGCCACCAAATTCTGAATCATCTACAAGTTCAGTATGCACTTCATAGGTTCCATAGTTAACCACTTTTACTACATCTAAAACAGTTAGAGGATTATCGCCTCGTCTAGGAACAACGCTGGGCTTATCTAATTTTTTACCTCTAGCTTCCGCTAGCATTGATTTCCCTTTCCGCCGCTGTAAGAATCTGATCAGCCTTTATTAAGTCAGAGGAGAGTTGTGTTTCTAATTCTTCGATTTTAGCAGCTAGACTGTCGGGAGTTACTTCTGCTTCTGTCATAGTTTGTAACAGAGTAACTTGTTGTGTTTCTATTTGTGCTATCTGACCCTCTACTTGGGCCAACGTACGAGATAGCTGCTGTCTGCGATTAGATAAAGTATTCAATTGAGAAACAACATCGTCGCTGTTCATATCAAACCTTTCTGTGTAAACCTATCTAGTACAGCAGTAGCCACTGAATCACTTAAACCTGCATTGTTTACTGCTGAATGCACTAACGAAGTTAACAAGGCTCTACCACTAAAATCCGTTTGGTCCATCTTTGCTAGAAAAGGGTCTAAGCAAAAATCTGCTATTTCGGTAATGATAGAGCTACCTTCTGCCCTATCTAAAAATACCTCCTCAGCAGGAAGTACTCCAGGTAAAGGTAGGTACGTTACTTCTGGCGTCTCTTCTTTGTTCAAATCTACTAGGGCTACTTGTACAGTTCTAGCGCGCTCCGTCTTGGAATTTTCTGTACGCATTAAAGCTCCTGGATGCACAAATACCACACCGTCTGAGCGCCAATGTATAGGATAACCCGGATGATAATCTGCAGATACTACTACCTTAGCTTTGGTATTAAAGCTTTCAATGGGTAGTTCTTGTCCAAGAAAAGGGAAAGGTAACAACAATTCGTGAACTATCTCCACATCACAATCTAGAAGTGCTTTAGGGTTATCTTGAGCATATCTATGATCCATGAAAGTAAAATCTTCAAAAGGGGTAAGAGAATATACGTCAGTAAATAGGTCCCCTGCGGCTATCAAACCATATTGAGTTCGCCATAGAGTAGACCTATTATACCCATACATATCATGTTGTCCAGGAATAGAGAAAACAGGAATAGGACATTCTTTCAAAAATTTAACAAAGATGCCAGCAGCACTTAAAGCAGGATTAGGAGCATCAAATACATCGCCGCCACATACTATTAAATCTACTCCTAACTCTTGGGCCATAAAACTAACAGAGGATAATTTAGAGGACATAGTATCCAGTAAATCATCTTTTCTTTGTTTCATCTGAGACCTGATATGTAGGTCAGTCATGTATAGAAATTTCATGAATGTCCCTCCTCTAAATGAGCTAGAGCATCCTCACCTAAAGGTTGAGCACACGTAGGACATATACCACCTAAACCTTGAATTACTTTCTGTTGTTCCTTTTTAACATAAGATAGAAGTCTGCCATGTTCAAGAATACTATCCGTTTGCAACTCCATCTCACTCTGAGTTTTTTGCCATTGAATTTGTAAAAGGATCAATGAGGATAACTCTTCTTGTAATTGAGTTGCTGTATCAATATGAATCGAAGAAGTCGTTGTACTGCTTGCTAGAACATCTCGGTCCTTTTGAAGTTGGGATAATGTATTGGCAGCAGTGCGCCAGTTAGCTAGCAGAGCGCGAAGGGAATGGAGCTCTTCTTGTAATTGAGTTGCTGTATCAATATGAATCGAAGAAGTCGTTGTACTGCTTGCTAGAACATCTCGGTCCTTTTGAAGTTGGGATAATGTATTGGCAGCAGTGCGCCAGTTAGTCAAAAGAGTTGTTAATGTAGAATAGCGTTCCCAAATGGTTTCCAAAGATAAGGACGAGTAAAGATTTAATTTGTTGGCTAAAATAGTAACAACTCTTCTACGTTGCTCCAACTGTTCAGTACATCTTTCATACTGATCCTGAAGCTTTTTAAGCTGCTCTATTTGTCTCTGTGTTTCTTCTACCCTAACTAAAATAGTTTCTAGCTTAGCTACTTTTGCTTGTGCTGAAGGTACCCAGGCAAAAGTACTTTGTTGTGCTTCTACTTCTTCTAAATCCTGTAATAGTTTGTCTGTGGTAGTTTTGGATTTTCTACGTTCTGCTCTCACCTCAGATAGTACCTGATCTACTTCAGATACATCACTTAGAGATGTCAGAATTTTTCCTTTTTGAGAATCGGTAATGTTTAACAAAAAAGGGCCATCTAGCTGTCCTGCAAACCCTGCATTATAGATGTCAGACAAAAGTTCAGAGGAGGCTATACCTAAAGTTCTAGTAACTTCTTCAGGCACATGCACTCCAAAGTTTTTATAAACTTCGTCGTCTACAGCATAGCTGTTAACCTTTTTGCCTCGAGTCCTTTTCAAGGTATGCCCAGTATCAGTAATACATTCTACACTAAGCTCTGAAGCACCTTTTCTAACCAGATATAAACCTCTAGGTTGATTATAGAAGAGCAAACGTAAAGCCCTGAGAATGGCTGTCTTACCTGCGTTAGACTCTCCTACAAAAACATTAAAGTGAGGATGCAGTTCCAAAGCTAGCTTGGAGTAGCATTGAAAATTGGAAAGTGCTAGTTGTGTAATCATAAACACACCTTAGGCACTTCCGAAGGTAGATTGATAGCAGTTAATTTAGCTTGCAGGCTATCACATCCTTCCAAAAGTAATATAGCTTCCATTATAACAGAGTATACTTCTTTGACAGTAATAGGATCATCTACATCAACAGATCGTGAATGCAGCAACCTATCCAAAAGTGTGCGGCACTCTTGAGCAGCCAACCTACAATCAAGTGTATTCGAATCCGGTACTTTCTCTTCGAAAACATCATCTGAAGAAGGTACAACTTCTGTTACTATCTGCAAAGGTTCTTTAGTTACTATTTCAGAGTCCCATGAAATAGGTACAACTTCTTCTAGGACTGAATCCATAATACTTCTCCTTACACAGTTTTTACTTTAGAAGATGCAAAAAGAACACTATTATAGATTTCGGCCATACGTGTAGTTGTATTAAAAATGAAACGATCAAGAGGTAAATCAAAGTAGTCTAGAGATCCCGCAATCACTCCTTTAGGAACGCCACTGGAGTGAATATTCAAACCTATGTGAATTAAGCCAGAGATAGGAGAAACGGTAGCTATAGAAACAGATAACTTAGGTAGTTGATATGGATCTCCTCCTGTATTGACCACATCAATAAAAATATCGTCCCCGTTAACTAAAATAGGACCGTAAGGTCTTAGTTCTGTTGCTATGGCGTTTACAAACAAACGCTGGTATAAAACAGTAGGAATTATACCAATACCAAATATTTCAATGATGTAGTGTAACATAAGGTCAGAGGATATAAAAGAGTTATCTTGAATGTCTACTAAATCTACCATATGATCTTCTACATCACAAGGACCCTGAAAGACGGATAAGGCAGTGCCATACAAGGCAGCTTGCTCTGCTATCCACAAAGAACGTAGTTGACTACCATCATAAGGTTGATCATCTAATTCTACTATATGCAGGTTGTTGTGATTTTCTCTTACCACTGTCATGAATTCTTCCCCCTTAAACATAACCAATACTGACGACGTTTAATAATTCTTACAAAAGGCGTCCAGTGATTTCTATAATAAATGCGCTCCAGTACGCATAATAAGCAACCATGCAAATGCCATCTACCTAGGGACGCCCAGATCATCACTATTACTCCGGAGAGCCTTTTTCACCATAGCTCTTAACAGCTTCTTCTCTATCACCAAAAAATTCGTTAATAGCAGCTCGTAATTGTGATCTTTCAGCATTGGCCTTTTCTATATCTTTTGCAGCTTTAGCCACTACTGAATCTTCTTCGGCATCGGCAACCTTGTCCTGCAACATCCACAATCGCACATTGGCAATAGATAACCGATCAATTAGTTCCCCTATAGTAAGATCCATACAATCATCTCCTATGTTAGACATTCCAAAAATGAGACATGATAGTAGCCCATATCTGTTCTTCTTTAGGTAGCCAACTAAGGTCTATTCCTCTTTGCTCTTGCCATTTGTGTATGAGATAAGCGTGAGCCGCTCTATGGTCGTGATGATCATAACGTCTTCGATCATGCAGCATGTGAATGCCCCTAATATCAGTACAACAAACACTTCGTAACTTACCTGTGTGACAAGCTAAAGCAAAGTCTATATCATCGAATGCATATCCAGGCATATCACAATCCCAAAGATCGTGACTCATGGCCAACTCTCTAGACAAAGACATTCCAGTAGTTCCAAAATGAAAAAATACTGGAAGAGGTTCCTCTGAGTTACTCCACAATTCTCCAGGCATATTACCACCTATCTCGCCACCATCAACTGCACCTACTTCGCCAAACTGATCAAAGTGTTGATCAACTTTGGATATAGGTATATTGAGATAAGTCTCGTAAGTATGAGGAGATATCTGAATATTGGGATACACTACAATATCAGAATAGGTATCGTGTACCTTGGCGATCTTTAATAAAGAATCATACCTTAAAAGAATATCCTGATCCAACCAAAGTACTATCTTACCTCTAGCCATGGCAGCACCACATTTACGAGCACTAGATACAGGCCTCTTCACATTACGAAGATGCCTCCATACATAAGTGTAGCCCAACTCGTTTACTACATTCCATGTCAAAGGGGCGTTAGACATAGGAGAGTCATCTATGACGATAACCTCTGTCTCTTCTTGAGGAAAGGTTTGAGCTTGTAGATAATCCAAAGTCAATGTAAGCTCAGCAATTCGATCATATGCAGGTATTACTATAGTGAAATAAGGTTTACCCACAATTATTTTCCTATTCTGAAATCTGTGCTCGCACATGTTGAGACATCTCATTTATCAAAGAAGCGGCCAGATCATCTAGATTCCCTTCTTCTTCTTCTAGATCATAAGTAGCTCCTGCCGCTTTTTTATGACCCCCTCCACCATAACCTTCACAAATAGCAGCTACATCTAAATTCTCTAAAGAGGTTCTGAGAGATAAGGCTAAGCGGTTGTTCAATATCACAGCTATAATAATAAAGTCGTATTCTTGAGCCTTAAACTCTAAAGCTACATCTTGTGAATCGGATACAGTAAAAGCTAGCACGCAGGATGCTTCTCCTACTTCAAAGGGGCGCTGTGTGAGACGTGCCATAGTAACAGAACGACCTATGAAACTCAACCCTCTCTCCCATTGCTCCTTATATTGAAGTAGAACATCTGCTACAAGATCTCCTTTTAGAACAGCGTTAAAGAGATCATAACGCTTGTATTTTGCGAGGATATTGAGCTTTTGGGCATCTTCCGTTAGCTCATTCAGTTCCCCAAAATCTCGCACTTTTGTTACGCACACCCATTGAAATACGCCATCGTCCATCAACAAAGAATTAGAACACATCATATGTACAATCTCAGTAGCACAAACATCAGTACGAACTACACAACGAAAAGGTAGGTCTGTCATACGATCGACACTGGTGCTATGATGGTCTACATAGGTAATTGCCTGATTACCTTTCATGTTTCGTAACTTGTCAATAGAGTCCTCTTCTAAAGAAAGGTCGAGGATGACCACTTCACTAAAGTTTTCTTGATGGATGGCAGTAGCTACTCTATCAGGCAATGTGTCTATATCCACATAAGTGAATGAGGAAAGATGACAATAACAGCCAGGATGGTCTAACTTCCAATTGCGTGCATAAATTCCTGCAGCTACTATACCATCCAAATCTTGATGAGTAAATATATGTAACCTAGGTTTAGCCATTGGTTCGCTCCTTTTGTATAAGATAGTTACTACGTAGATAAATCCTTAGAAGAAGAAGGCAACTTACTTATCTCCTCTCTAGATTGAAAGGGATCGATAGGATTAGGAGGATAGTAGCCCCACTTGTTGTAGAAAGCATTTCTGGCCTGTTGCCACATATCAACAGTGTATCTGTCTGTAGAATGGTGTAAATGAATACCCATGGCATCCATTATATGTACGCAAGGAATCTGAGCGCGCATACACGATGCAGCAAAATCTACATCCTCCACTGCATAACCTGGAAAATGTACATCCCAGAGGTCATATCGCATAAAAGTACTCCTACGCATAGAGCAACCAGGGGCACCAGTAACTTTGTAGGTTACAACAAAATCAGAGGATGTGCCCCAATAAGAAGTATAACCATCACACTTCACATGAGAGAAAAATTGCTCTATATCAGAGGCAGGAGTATTTTGTATATCTCTTATGGTCAAGTTGCTCATAACAATATTAGGCACTACTATACAATCAGATAGGTGGCGGTGTACTTTAGCAACATTGGTTAGAAAGTTCTCACATAATAGAAAGTCCTGATCCAACCAAAGTACTATCTCACCCAAAGCCATAGCAGCACCGCATCCTCTAGCACTAGCCACAGGTCTATCTGAATAACCTGATAAATCCCGATGAACATAAGTAAGACCTGTAATTTCACTACAGTACTCTCGAATGGACTCATATGACATACAAGTACGAGGAGTATCATCTACTACTACAATATCAAAATCCTCAAACGTTTGACGTTGTAGGCAAGCTATAGTGGCTTTAAGCTCCTGAAAACGATCATACGTAGGAAGCACCACAGTTATAAAAGGATGCATGATATCTCATTCCCGGTAAGTAGCTTTGGAAGTAAGAGTTTCTGCTACAGTAACATAGTCTACTGAGATGTCAGGATATGGTAACCACTCTTTAACTATCGTATACAAATGTTGAGCCATGGCTTCTGCCGTAGGATCTTTACCTGAAAAGGTCCACAACCTAAAACCTCCATCAGAATAAGGTGGTGAAGTATTATTGGCAGGTCGCAGTTTCTCTCCCAAGCTCCTCAACAAAGGGAAAAGAGGATCCCGATCATTACAAATAAATGCATGATCCCAATGTAAATCAATCCATTCCCTGATAAAACCCTTCAGATCGGAAAAATCTATTACCATCCCTTGATCATTAAGAGAGGCACTTGAAACAGCTATCCACGCCCTATACGAGTGGCCGTGAGGAGAAGAAGAAGAGGGACAGCTACTACAAGATAGGCGATGCCCTGCTTCCCATGCCATTTCAATTTCTACTCGATGATTACCTTGGTAGCGCATAAGATGTCCTCGCATAATATCCTATCATTCTGAATCTTCCAAAGGAAACACTGAGCTCTTAATAGATTTCTGTAAACTCTGCCACCACTCACCCGATTCAGCTAACCGTTGCAGTAAAGAATTTAGGTTATCGATATTATCCTGTACATCTAAATCTACGCAGGAGGTATCCGTTTCATAAAAACGTATCCTCCTAAGTCCGGGAATATACTGACTCAGTGTAGCAGCTAAATAAGAAGCGATTACCTCTGCAGTGGACTTAACAGCAAAAATAGGATTTTCATCATTAAGAAATGCGTGATCAAAAGCGTCTAGCAGAGGCTTTACCACTTTCTTAATGTCTCCAAAGTCAATAACCATGCCAGTATCAGGATTGATAGGTCCACGCACAGAAAACTCTACTACTGCATTATGCCCGTGATTGGTACTACAAGCACCATCATAATCCAATAAATAGTGGCCGTAGATAAATTTCATACGTTTGGTCACTTCTGCAAACACACAATTACTGTGATCTATCTTGTAACTCATGCTAGGATGAACAAACTCACGAATCAAATCGCAAAAAGAAGAGGTGGCGTCTCCTGAGATAGCTAATCTAGCAATATCTCCTTTATAATTGTGCACCTTAAATGGAATGTCAAATTTAGAGGTTAGTATCTCTGCAGCAGCTGCAACGTCCTCAGGTGCGAAGCTATCAGTACAAAAATAAGCTAGTCTATCATGAGGATAAGTACCATCATCCTGATACCAAATAGCTAAGCCCAAAGGTTCTAACTGTTCTACTAAAGACAGTGGAAGAACTTTTTTGAATGTAGGTGAGGGGTAAAATTCCTTAGCCATATCTCCAAAGAGAAAATGAGAGCAAACAGCTATTTTGTGTTTAACATCGAATCGGGACTTAACTGTGTTGTAACCCATCCACTGTAGAAGTCGAGGACTAAACCTATTCAGAAAACGGCCTTTCCATGCTGCGTAAGGCACTTGATTAAAACAATGTTGCATTTCTAAATAAGTAGAGCCTGTACCTGTAGGAGGATACTTTATAGATTGAGGTTGGAACAAATAAGAATCACCTAGCAGGCCCCCTACTACTACCTGAAACTCCTCAAGGGTAAACTCTTCTGCAATTTCCTTTTGTTTTTCTCTCTTAGTAATATTAGCAGAAATGTTTCTGGCCGAGGAGCTGGCTTGGGCTGATTGGGATAATATCCAACGCCAATCGTCAGACATTAAGGAGTTCTCTCCAAATCTTTCACGATATTTATCTAACGTCCAACCTGGGTGAGCCTTTTGCAGATGAGTGTTGGTAATCTTCTGAAAAGAAGTACCACACAACTGACACTTGATCAAAGAAGGTGTAAAATTAGACATTCAAGATCTCCTATACTCTATTACATTAACCACAAGTAGTGTAAAAACAGTTTCTACACATAGTGCATGTACCACTACGTACTATACTATTATTGTGGCACATAGGACACATCTCACCAATCGCCTGAGCTTCATCTACCTCGACAGATTCTCCTCGACTGTTCAAAAATTCGAGAATAATCTGAGCAATGCCATCGGGTAACGACAAGACTCTGTCTGCGCCAAAGCCTACGGGCTGCGACCCTCCGATACCTAGGAGTTGTGAGGCTATCTCCTCTAGAGTGGCTCCCTTTTTCAAAAGTAGTGAGATCAATCTAGCCATTGCTTCTGTATGGGCTGTTACATCAGTACCGCTCTTTCCTACCGCAAGGAACATCTCAAATGGTCGATTGTATTCAGGGTGGATAGTGATAGTACCATTAAGAGTACCTGCAGGAGATCGTAAAAAGGAAGACCAAGCAGGAATACCTTTAGGACGCTCAACCGTAGTAAGATCTTGTACTAACTTGATCTCAGCATCAGCAGCAGCTACACCACTGCTCAATACTTCAAGACCCCTACTACCATCTCTGTAACAAGTAAAACTTTTACAGCCAAGCTCATCGGCAGCGACTAAAAGCTCTAAGATCTGTTCCACGGTAGTATCGTGAGCGCAATTTATAGTCTTAGATATAGCCTGGTCTACATGTTCCTGTAGAGCTGCTAGCATCTTGAGATGGTCCATAGGAGCTATATCTTTAGCCCCTTTAATAACTGAAACCACTTTAGACCCTACTAGTTTTTCTATATCACCTCTCCAGGTCTTCATGGATTCAGTATCAGAGGGAGGATTGTCCATAAGAGACTGCCACTCTCCTCTGCATCCCCAATAATCATTCTGAACTGCCAGAGTTTCTAGAGCAGGAATTACTGTGTAAGCCTCTTCAGTACGATCAAAGTAGTACTTAGTGAAAACCCAATCGTAATAAGGTTCGCAACCGCTAGACACATCACAAACCATCGCAATAGAACCAGTAGGTGCTATACTAGTACGAGAAGCATTACGTATTGGGATATCTCCAATAACTGGGTTAGGCAAGAATGCAGGAAAGCTACCTCTCTCTTCTGCCAATTGAATAGATGTTTCTCTAGCAGTTTCGTTAATAATCTCTTGAAAAGTAGCAGCTCTTTGTCTCCCTTCCTCAGAATCATAAGGAACACCCTCTGCGATAAGAGCATCGTGCAATCCCATTATACCTAAGCCCAGCTTTCTAGTATCAAATACTGAGTCTCGTACAGAATTATCACCCATATCTTGCAGTGGGTAATAAGAAGTTTGTATAACATTATCTAAGGCTCTGGTCATGGTAGCTGCAGTATCTGATAACTTATGTGTATCCAC